>Ga0307507_10003362_pt1 | contig 31256 bp, 27 predicted proteins | sample 7_EM_MG_FD_207223 | JGI IMG/M metagenome (GOLD analysis project Ga0307507, IMG submission 207223) | Populus trichocarpa ectomycorrhiza microbial communities from riparian zone in the Pacific Northwest, United States - 7_EM | ecosystem: Host-associated > Plants > Roots > Unclassified | place... | reverse complement strand
GCATCGGCCTGGGCAGCTATGGTCATTATCGCCCGCTGCTGGCTGTACATCTTTAGTATCTTTCTAATCTTACTCATGCTGATTGTTAAGTTGGCCATGCTTTACGAAGGTGTCTTTGCCCTCAAAAAGATGGTTACTTCTACAGCATTTGCTACGCGTTTGGGGTGGTCAATTTCCCCCGGAATGCCCTGGTCAGTTTCGCCCGGAATGGGTGGTCAGCTTGCGCCGGAATGGAGTGGTCACATTCATCAGAATCTCCAGTAATGATCTCACTGTATTGAGTAACTCCTCTAAAATATCTTTATCGGTTCGCTTAGCTTTAACATGTGATGGGGATGGTGTTTTATTTAACTCTTCTTCCAATAGCGGATAAAACAAATCAAAATTCTTCTTTAAAGCGCTTAATGTTAGGTTGGTTTCGCCCGACAACTTCAAGGAATCATTGATGCTCTGCATGAGTAAAAATATATCTTCTTTTTCAAATTTGGTGTTTTGGAATCTTGATAACGGCGGTTTAACGTCAATAGCATCAACCTTATATAGAAATGTATAAACAGCGGCTTCGGCAACGTTAGAAATGGCTCCAGCTTCGTAATGAAGGTATGTTGAATAATCCGGAGCATACTGAGCCACCAATCCGGAGCAAAGTGAGCCACCAATCCGGTCAAAGTGAGCCACCCAAAAAAGGTGGGCAAACTGGTGAGATTCCGGGCAAAGTGAGCCACTTAGAAGCTATTGAAAAAAGCTGACAATCCGGCATAACTGAGCCACCCCGGGGGCGTACAAGTTTATTAATAACGTTGATATTGGGAATGCACCAAAAGCATAACCGATGTCAAATAAACTTGTAACCATGCAACAACTACGCCTCATTATTCATCATTTACAACGCGGGTTATCGGGTCGAAAGATCGCCCTTGAGTTAGGGTTATCCCGTAACACGGTTAAGCTTTACACAGACAGGATTGAGCGCTGTTCTTATCCTGTTAATGAACTGCAAAAGCTTGACGACAGGGCTTTGTCGGCCATAGCTTATCCATCGTTAGAAAAGTTTGCCCAAGCTCCCCGGCGGTCTGATCTGAGGACACATATCCCCGACTTTATAGAAGACCTCAAAGGTACCGGCGTTACCCGCCGCTTGTTATGGGAAGAGTATAAAAAGAAGTTTCCCCAGGGCTATGAATACACCCAATTTTGCGAACTTTTATCGCGTGAGCAAAAGCTGAACAGCGCCACCATGCATTTCGAATACCAGCCGGGGGACCTGCTGTTGGTTGACTTTGCCGGTGATCTGCTTTCTTATGTAAACAAACAAACCGGCGAGATCATCACCTGTCCGGTACTGGTCTGTGTTTTGCCTTTTAGCGGCTATAGCTACGCTATAGCCTTGGCCAACGCCACCCTTCCCCAGGTAGTAAAGGGCCTTAACCAATGCCTGGCTTTCTTTGGTGGTGTGCCGATGAATTTCAAAAGTGATAACATGAAGCAGATCGTGCAGAAAAGTTGCCGGTATGAACCTGTCTTTACCGAAATGATCCAGCAATGGGCGCTGCATAACAGTTTAACGCTGCTGGCGGCCAGGGTGCGTAAACCAAAGGATAAGGCCCCGGTGGAAAGCGAAGTAAAGCTGGTCTATCAGCGGGTCTATGCCCCCATCAGAAACGAGGTATTCTTTAGCCTTTCCGAATTAAATCAGGCCATGATGCGGCAGCTCTCCCTCCACCATGAGCGGGCCTTTCAAAAGAAGGAAGCCAACAGGGTTACCCGCTTTAAGGAACTCGAAAGCCCGCATTTACAGGCCCTGCCACAGGAACCTTACTTCATGCGGCACAGCGCCTGTTACAAGGTTCAAAAGAACTATCATATCATCCTTGGCGAAGACTGGCACCAGTACAGTGTCCCGTTTTCCTTTATCGGCAAACAGGTGGATGTAACTTATGATACGGATATTGTGGAGATCTTCTGTCAGCATAAACGGATTGCACTGCACACCCGAAGCTATAAAAAACATGGTTATACCACCATCGCTGAACACATGCCCCAGGGACATCAGCTATACGAGGAACAGAAAGGATGGAATGTTGATTACTTCCTATCACAGGCCGCAAAGATAGGCCCCTGCGCTTCCCTGTATGTCCAGACCATGCTCAATAGCAAACGGTTTACAGAACAAACTTATAACGCATGCCTGGGGCTTTTACGCCTTGCCCGTTCTTATGGCAATGAAAGGATGGAAGCGGCATGCACCAGGGCGCTCAGGGGAAGAACTTATAATTACCGCACCATTCATAATATTCTTTCAGCAAACCTGGATAAACTCGAACAACAAGCAACACCAGACCTCTTTTCACTGCCTGCCCATGATAACCTAAGAGGCCCCAATGCATTTGAATAAAACAATATAAACCATAAAACGATGAATACACAAAGCACATTAGAACAATTACGCGAGCTAAAGCTGTACGGAATGGCCGGTCGCTACCAGGCTGTCTTAGAACAGCCGCTGCACCAGCAGCCCGAACCTCATTTACTCTTAGGCTTGCTGACGGATGCCGAATCCCAGCACAGGCTGATCGCCCGAACAGACCTTTATCTCAGGCTATCCAAGCTGCGCTATCACGCCCTGCCTGAACAGATCAATTGCTCTGAACAAAGAGGGATAACCTCAGATCAGCTGCTTCAGCTTTGTGATGGCTTGTTTATCAAAAAAGGCGACAATGTACTTATTACAGGCTCAACAGGTTGTGGTAAAAGCTTCCTGGCCTGTGCCCTGGGAAGAAAGGCATGTATGCTCGGTTATAGAACAATGTATTATTCCATGAACCGTTTCCTGGAAGCATTAGGGGCTGCAAGACTTGATGGTTCTTATCTTAAATGGCTAAACCTGATGGCTAAAACACCGCTGCTTATACTGGATGATTTCGGGCTTAAATCACTCGATCCGGACAGTCGGCTAACGCTGTTACAAATCCTGGAAGACCGCTACAGAAGTGGCGCCACTATCATCACTTCTCAACTCCCGGTAAACAAATGGTACGACTATATTAATGAACCCACTTTAGCGGATGCAATACTCGACAGATTGTCAGCCCATGCACATAGAATAGACCTTAAAGGGGACTCTTTGAGAAAAAATAAATAACGTAAATTACACCCAACTTATACGACCCTCCGAGGTGGCTCACTTTGACCGGATTGGTGGCTCACTTTCGCGCGGATTTTTCATATGTGGAGTCAAGATTATCAGGAGTTAAGCACAATATCCCTGCCTTGGTTTCATTTAGTTTCTTTGTTATCTCGTTATCCCAGACCGCACCTTTTGGCATATGAGTAGAAATCCACGGCTCCGCTGCCTGAAAAAAACGTGGTAGCCATTCCTCAAATGTTTGTGCAATGTGTTTGCTGCTTTCACCTGACCAGCTTAAAAATATTTTCATTTGTGATAATTTAAGTTTCACGAATATAGAACATTTGGCGCTATCCTAATAGTCATGATTCTAATGCTGTCATGCTCTGATTAAAGTGAGATCAAGTCATTTGCAATGTCCAAGTCCGCTAATTTATTAAAAGGTTACTGAAGAAAATAGCGTTACGGTTCATTCGCAAATCACTTTAGAAGTCTACCTTTTAAAGAAATAAGGTTGAACAGCATCTTACCCAATCCTCAAAACATCATTTTATACATTTACAATCTACTACACTTTAGTTAACTAGGGGGTATAATAGCCCTTTTTTGTAAAATCTGTAGTAACTCTAAATACTACTTTCATCGGTTAAGGAATTGTCTTACTTCTAATTCAAAATATTAATAATCTTGAACTAAGAGGAAGAAGTGAAGATGAATTATTAAGCAAAGTTAGGGCTGGTGCTTCTGAAGCGTGCAAAAGCTTGCCGAGCATAAACGCTCGTTGCCATCACACAACCTATTTATATCGTTTCCTTTTGCACTTGATCGCACCAAACCTGTATGGGCACCATAATTATTTATTCACTTAATCAAAATCATTATGAAACCCTTTGCAATTTCAGACGCATGATTATATTTGCATCAATGTGTACTACTTTGTGTACTACCACATCAAATAGATCATTAACAACTTAAAGTTTAACCAAGCAATTAGTTAGTAATACCGGCTTAGTTCACTGGAAACGACGTTTTTGAGATAGAAATAATAGTTCGGGATGTAGCGTAGCCCGGTATCGCGCCAGCATGGGGTGCTGGAGGTCGGAAGTTCGAATCTTCTCATCCCGACTTGAAATGAAGCCTTGTTGATTTTTCGGCGAGGCTTTTTTATGCTCTGTATAGCGTCCCCCTCTGGAAGTCGGGAAGGCCGGAAGTTCGAACCATCCCATCCCAAATTTAAAATCGAGCCCTTATGAATTTAAAACATAAGGCCTTTTTGTGTGGTCTTATATTCGTCTAACAGTTTCTATTTGTTTTACCGTGTTTTTAATATTTAAAAAAGTATAAAGTTAGTTTAGGCGGTTGTGGCGGTAAACTGCATGAAAATAATAGCTGTTTTAATTCGACAAACGGGCAAACCGGCTAAACTTATAGGCAAGTTATTGCGTACAAGCTAAGTAACCATCGTTTTTTTTAACGTTTCAAAAAAACGTGTTACTACTCAGGTAGTTTTGGTGCATAAATTCATTCTTTTAGGCTATTTTTTTTAAAAGAATTAAGGTTTTTGAGCAAAAAAACAGGAAACTCTTAAAAAAAAGCAACTTGTTAATGACAGAATTGATGAGTTGTATATTGTAATTCATTGATTATAAATAAATTACCATGCCTGAGTAGTAACAAAAACGTTATAATACTTTAACCCAACGTGTTTATTATCAATGAGTTTTTTAAACGATCCGCTGTTCAAGGCTTTGTTTTTTACGGATACGCCCAGAATAATATTAAAAGCAGATGCGCCAAACTTTACCATATTGACCTACAATGAGGCCTATATGAAAGCAACTTATACCCATTACCGTAATATAGTTGGATGGTATCTTTGGGAGGCTTTTGACCCTAAACGCGCGGGCAGCGACGGAGACAAGTTTTTACTTGATACACTTACGCGCGCCGTTGTAGACAATGAAACCATTGTAACTCCTCCTTTTAACTATAACATCCCATCAGCCAATCCCGATATAATGGTTGAAAGCTGGTGGCAACTGGATATTATTCCTATTGTCGGCAAACACAGGAAACCAGCATATTTACTACTAACAACCAATAACATTACCGATAAAATATTAACTTAATGAAGCAAGCCCCGGCACTAATTAATATGTAAATACTTGCCTTAAGTGGGTTGTACACATTTCCGTCGATAGATTTGGGCCGTTCGTCGATGCCCGTCTTTATTTAATGGCGGTTGTTGTATGTTAGCAGAGCAAATCGGGGCGCATGCCCTATTGTGATAAGGTTTAGGTAAAAGCCTCTGAGCTGCGAGAGCAAAGAGGCTTTTTTATGCCCTGATTTCTCTGGCCAAAAAAAGCCGTGACGCCCATGCGTGCTGGCAACTTGATCTGTTTTTGCCACGAGCTTGTAAAAATTAAAAATGTAGAATTTGCGGGACGGTGGGGCAGGGAGTTTACTGGCTCAATGTTGGATATAGCCGGCGATAAAGGGATAGAAATCTTGCCGGGCAAATTAAAAGGACAATCACTTACAATAATAGCCGATAGCCCAAGCCAAATTTATGTTACATCCTAAACCTCAACGAAACGGATCGTCCCAAAGCTTGCGCCAGTTCAGGATCAATCAGCGGGCCGTTACCTTGCTGTATCCATACACTGCGTTCATCTTTTTGAAGGGTGATTGTTTCGCCGTTCAGCAAAATTTCAAGTTCGCTGGTAGTCTTGTTTATTGGCGATGTATTAACCTGGTAAACAAGGTCGGTATCGTTGTACGTTATTCTTAGTGGCAGTCCCATCTGTGTCTTCTCTCCGGGTAAATATACAAATCCAATAGCCCAAAAAAGCAAAAAGATGTTACAATGGCACCATTCTTATTGTAAGTATCTAAGAAATAACTAATTAAAAAAACAATAATAACATACCGTCTGTCATGCTGCCAGCTGATGCTCTACCTTTTCAATCAGGTTGTTAATGCCGAACGGCTTCAATAACACATCATCGGGGGCTCCTTTTTGGTTTAGCGCCGTAGCAACATCTTCACCGGCCGAGCAGATGATCACCGGCAGATTTTTAGTATCACGGTTAAGCTTTATCAGCTTGCAAATTTCCAGGCTATCCAAACCGGGTAGCAACACGTCAAGTATCACGAGGTCGGGGTGGGAGGTCTTAATGTCTTCAAAAATATGATCACCGTCGTGAAACGATACCACATCATATCCGTTTGCAGTTAAAATATAGGTCATCACCTCAATCATTAACTCGTTGTTGTCAACTATTAATATTTTCTTCGCCATGATCTTTTCAATCCCCTTTGGGTTAACAAGTGCAAAGCGCATGCCATTGATTAACTTACAGTTAAAGTTGATTTTCGACAGGTGAAAGATGTATAGATTATGGTATAATTTTAACATATTTTACACTAATTGCATGCAGTTTCTCGGGGCTTAATAGATGAGTTTTGCTACATTTGGCTGGATAAAAGATTTACGAGATAATAATGGATATTGTTAATATAAAGAAACTGGCGAAGGAACTCAATATCTCTACGTCAACTATTTCGAGGGCTTTTAACGGCAGCCCTGATATTAATAAAGATACCAAAGAACGTATACTGGCCTTTGCCAAAGAACATAACTTTTTGCCCAATCATTACGCCAGTAATCTAAGGGATAAAAAAACCAAAACACTGGCTGTTATTATCCCCGAAATAGCTAACGATTTTTTTTCGCAAGCCATAAACGGTATCGAAGAGGTGGCCCGTAAAAAGGGCTTTTACATTTTACTTTACCGGACCGACGATATATTTGAAAAAGAAGTATCGTTTGTAAATTACCTCAATAACGGCAAGGTTGATGGCATCATCATGTCGGTATCGGGCGAGGCCAACGACCATAATTACCTGCGCCAGCTGGAGTCAAAAAATGTCCCGGTTGTGTTTTTCGACAGGGTATATGAAGATATTGATGCAGCCAAGGTAACCACCAATGACTATGAAAGTAGCTTTGATGCCACGGAGCATTTACTGCAAACCGGTTGCCGCAGAATAGCCTACCTGGTTGTAAACAAAAGTATTTCTATAGGCCAGGTGCGTATGCAAGGTTATATGGATGCCCTTAAAAAGCACAATGTAGCCTTTGACGACGAACTGGTGATTGATTGCAGTAATGACGAGAAGGTGAATTACAAGATACTAACCAAGGTGTTGCAGGAAATAAAGCCCGATGGGATTTTTAGCTCGGTTGAGCGTTTGGCATTTGCCACCTACTATGTTTGTAATGACCTGGGGATACAAATTCCAAAGCGATTGAAAATAGTTAGCTTCTCCAGTTTGGGAATAGCCCCCCTATTAAGCCCTGCACTATCAACCATTACCCAGCCAGCTTACGAAATGGGCATTAAGGCCGCTAACCTGCTTTTTGAGGCATTGGAGCACAAAGCAGCATCGAACCATAAACGGCACGTGGTTTTGAAATCTAAATTGTTTATCAGGAGGAGTTCCTCGGGTGAGTGATATTTGTTCATGGGCTATAGTTCATGGTTCATTGCCGGATTTAGCAATTTAAGTAAACAGGCGACAGATATTCCCTCGCCTGTTTGTTTATCTCCATGATCTATGAACCATCAACCATGAACAAAAAATTATACATGTATAAACAACTCGCTTTTAGGCCTGCGTACTTTAATCATTTTGCTGTAAACGTCGTCTTCGGCACGGTAGCCAACAGCGGCAATAACTGAGGTGGTTAAACCTAATTCCTTTAAACCCAGTATCTCATCAAATTGAGCAGCATCAAAACCTTCCATTGGGCCGGCATCTATGCCTAATTCAGCAGCTTCGGATATCAATACACCCAAAGCTATGTAAGTTTGTTTGTGCGACCAGGCCAATTTCTGATCATCTGTGCGGCTGCTTAATGTGCCTAAAACCATTTGCTCAAATCCAGCAAGGCTTTCACGGTCCACACTACGAACATCGGCAACCAGATCAATGAATTTTTTGCCAAAAGCCTCGTCCAACGAAGTTAGTGAAGCAAAAACGAATAATGCAGATGAATCTGCGATTTGTGGTTGATTATAACCGGCTGCACGCAGCTTTTGCCGTATTTCGGCATCCTGAACAACAACCACCTTAAATGACTGTAAGCCCATTGAAGATGGTGCCAGTTGTATGGCGCTTAGCAATTGATCTAACTGTTCGGCGGATAGTTTTTTAGATGGGTCGAACTTTTTTACTGCGGCCCTTTTTTGTAATTGATCTATTAGTGACATGACGATTTCTAATTTTGTTAAGACAAAAGTAGATGTTTAAACATTTAAATGCGTCATGCCATAGTAAACTATAAATTGGCTTTGGCTTTCAATTCGTCTTCTTTATCGCTTTCTTCTTTTTTAAGCCGTCGTTTTTCCTGGCGGATGTCTTTACGGGTTTTGCCGGCTGTATCAATATTATCAATCCGGTTTTTATAATCCAGCTTAAGGGCCTCAATTTGCTCTTTAAGTTTTTCTTTAGCCGTTTTTTCTTTAAGTTTTTCTATCTGCTCTTTCTTTTGCTCCACGGTATCTTTTTTGCCGAACAGGCGCTGAAAAAATCCTGGTTTTTTTTCAGGCTCTTCAATTACCGGCAGTGTTTCATTGTCATCGTTTCCTCCCTGCCTCATCAGGCTATCGGCTTTAGCAGTATCAATAGGCACAATCCCTTCTCTTAAACTTTCTTTTAAACGGACGTTATAAAACCCGTAAGCGCTGGTATCGCGCGGCGTAAGGCCCTTTTCGGCCATCAGCTTACCTATCAGGTTAAAATAGCCATGCAGGCCAGGCCTTAGGCTGCCATCGGGCTGAAACGCGTATAAACCACCTTTTGGATACGGAACTATACTGGCCAGGTAAATACTCTCGCCCAGGGTAAGCTCTGACGGCGATTTGCCAAAGTAAAAATGCGATGCCTCGTCAATTCCGTATATGTTGCGGCCCCATTCAATAATGTTCAGGTAAACCTCCAGCATCCGGTTTTTACTCATGATGCGATTGTTTTCGATGATCCAGACAATCAATATCTCTTCAATTTTACGCACCAGGTTTTTATCGCGGTTTAAAAATGAGTTTTTAACCAGCTGCATGGATATGCCACTGGCGCCGCGCTTAAACTTTTTGGTTTTAAAATCGGTTGCCAACGATTTACGGAATGCTTCTTCTACAAAGCCATGGTTGGTATAAAATGAAGGGTCCTCGGCGGTCATAACCGCATTGCGCAGATTAGGCGCTATTTGCTCCAGCGGCGCAAATTCGGGATTCTCCGGGCCAATGAGGTGCGGTGCCTGCGGCTTTCCTTTTTCGTACGGCGTGTAAACGAACGGACTGTTCAACTTACCCAGGTCGGTTTTGCCGTACTTAATTATCCGGAAGCCCTCTTTATCCAAACGCGAATCAAATTGCAGGTCATCTATTTTGGTTGCATCCATATAAAAATGCATGCTGTATTTTAGCTTGCCCGCAACCTTTATACCATCAAGCGCATCAAACATTCCCTGTGGAAAAGCATCAAATACATCGGCGGCGTTAAGCCAATCGGTATTCATTTTAAGCTCGTATATTTTGGTTGGATTGAGCGTGTATTTAACAAATGGCCTGGCTACCAGGTTTTTTATATGTATTGTTGATGAACTATCAATAGATACATAATTGCTGCCCACAAACAAATTCGCATCAATAGAAGCCTGGGGGAATATAATATCGCCGGGCGATAAGCCCGGATGATTGATGAGCAGATTGCTTACCCCCCACGATCCGTAAATACGGGTTTCGCCGTCGCTATGTTCAACCTTGGTTAATTTAGTTGATATGGTATCGGCATTTATTTTAAGGTGCAGCTTTTCCTGTATAATGGGCAATTCTATTTTTTTGCCATCGGCATAAAGTTTTACATCGATGTTTTTATCGGAGGGGTGCATTTTACCCACAAAATGCCAGGTAGATTCGCCGTTATCCACATCGATGGTTGATGTAAGGTTGCCATCTTTTATCTGCGCGGTTTTTGCAAGTAGTTTTAGCTGGGTGCTGTCATCTTTAAAACTTACTACAAAATTGTTTAGGGTAAGATTATCCGGAATTTTATATAATACCTCGTTAACCAGGTTGTTGGCCAGTACAGATAAATCGGCTTTGGTTGTTGCGGTAGTATCGCGTTTCTTTTTAAATAAAAAATCAAAGTTTTTAACCCCTTTGATATTTGTGAGGTTGATAAAGCCATCCTGTAATAAAACATCCGATAATTTAATATTGCCCACAATAAGTGGTAATAGCTTAACACTCACTACAAAGTTTTTGATACGCAACAGGCTGTCGCGCTGCTCCGGTACTATAGTAACATCCGAAAAAGAAACTGTTGCGGCGCCGGTAAAATGGGCCGATCCGATTTTTACATCCAAATTATAATCGCGCTTTGCTTTTGCAGTAGCTTTGACAATAGCTTTTTGGAGCAGGGCCTCGCGTTTCGAGTAGGCGATATAACCACCTATTAACAATATGAGGAACAGCGGGATAAGGACAAATGCGGCTATGCGTATATATTTAGGATTGAGGCGCTTCATAAGTAAATTTTTCCAAAACTAAACTAATTCTTATCCCCTGCAAACGGTTGTTTCTGTAATTTGTTTCCTGCTTAAACACAAATCAACCACTCGTTTTCATAAATTTGCCATAATATTATGATAATCACTAAAGAACAAGTTTTACAAGCACTGGGCAATGTTGAAGAGCCAGATTTGAAAAAAGACCTGGTTACCCTCAACATGATACAGGATATACATATTGATGGCAACAAGCTTAGCTTTTCGGTTATATTAACCACGCCGGCTTGCCCCTTAAAGGCCCTGATTGAAAATGCCTGCCGCAATGCCATCAGCTATTTTATAAGCAAAGATGTTGTGGTAGATGTTAACATGACATCGCGCGTTACCACGCAAAAAAATACAGGCGTACCCGGTGTTAAAAATATCATCGCGGTAGCATCAGGTAAAGGCGGCGTTGGTAAATCAACCGTTGCCGCAAACCTGGCGTTAGGGCTGGCAAAATCTGGCGCCAAAGTTGGATTGATTGACGCTGATATTTACGGCCCATCTGTCCCTATCATGTTTGGGCTTGAAGGCGCACGCCCCCAGGCAGGCGTTGTTGATGGCAAAACCCGCATTGAACCTATAGAAAAATATGGCATCAAGCTATTGTCGATAGGTTTTTTTACCGATCCAAATCAACCCGTGCCATGGCGCGGGCCAATGGTATCAACAGCTGTAAAACAACTGTTTAATGATGCCGATTGGGGCGAGCTGGATTATCTGGTTGTAGATTTGCCCCCGGGTACGGGCGATATTCATATTACTATCACGCAAACTTTCCCGGTTACCGGTGCTGTAATTGTAACTACGCCACAAAATGTAGCTTTGGCTGATGCCCGCAAGGGGGTAGGTATGTTTATGATGCCGGCCATCAATGTACCCATACTGGGCGTGGTCGAAAACATGTCGTACTTTACGCCGGCCGAGCTTCCGGATAACAAATATTACATTTTTGGCAAAGGCGGCGGCCAGAAACTGGCCGAGCAACTGGATGTTCCCTTTTTAGGCGAGATTCCGCTGGTAAAAAGCATCAGCGACTCGGGCGACGCGGGCACTCCGGCTATTTTAGAAGCAGATGGCATAATGACCAAAGCATTTATTGATATGGCCCAGCGCGTAGCGCAGCAGGTAGCTATATCAAACGCGAAGGCGTTTGAAGCGAGTCTTAAGTCAGAAGTCTAAAGTTCTAAGTCTTGAGTCGTAAGTCTCAAGTCAAAAGTGTCAAACCGGCCCTTTTTGACTCAGAATTTAAGACTTTGGACTAACCACTTTAAGTATAAAATATATTGCAAATTATTTGATAACTTTACTTTAGTTATAAATTGGTAAAAATGAGTTTATTAAGTCAGGTTGAAGCAGCTTTAGATACCATTCGTCCGTATCTGGAGGCTGATGGCGGGAATGTTTCAGTTGAAGAGATTACGCCAGAGGGTGTTGTTAAATTAAAATTATTGGGTTCATGCGGTTCATGCCCAATGAGCATCATGACGCTTAAAGCAGGCATTGAGCAGGCTATTAAAAAAGCCGTACCCGAAGTTACCAGTGTTGAGGCATTAAACCTTACCGACATTGATGATCCGAATGCGGTGCTGCCCGAGAATTTAAGATAGTGTTAAGTATTGTTAAATCCTGTTTATAATTTGCGGCATTAACTATTTTTGAGCAACTTTTTGAAACCGTTTGGCGTTATTAAGGTAACATACAGCAAATAGGTGTTTAGGTATATGAAGTACTTGGTTGTTATATTTTTTTTGTTTGCATCGGTTGCGGCGTTTGCGCAAAAACACGATGAAAGGCCGCTTGTGCAATTTACAGGGGTAGTGCATAATGCCGATAGTACCGATGTTATTGTGCCCTATGTGTCTATCACTAATACATCGTTTCATAACCAGGTTTACTTAAGTAACTACAAAGGTTATTTTTCATTTGTAGCACACGAGCAGGATACCCTGCGCTTTACCTGTGTTGGTTATGGGCAAATCCTGGTGGTTATCCCGTCAAACCTGCCAACAAAAAGCTATACGCTGCAGGTAAATATCAAACCGCAAATTATTAACCTGCCCACATTTCACGTATTTCCGTGGGCTACTACAGACGAGTTTAAGAAAGATTTTTTAGCTATAAAACTTGCTGATGACGATTTGGAGATAGCCCGCAAAAATATCAGCAAAGCATCGCTATCGGCCTTGTATAATACCCTCCCAAGGGATGCACAGGAAATACAATCGGCAAATGCGCAGTCAATGCACAACACTATCCTCAACACGCATTCACTTACACCCAACCCACTGCTAAATCCGCTTGCCTGGGGTAGCCTGATCAAGCAGATATCAGACGCGGATAGTAAATAGTGTTGAGTAGTCAGTTGTGAGTAGTGAGTTTTAGCAGGATGCCACTAATAGTATGATTTTAGTAGTGAGTTTGAAAGCTGAAACAGAGATCTCAATTTTTTCCTCACCACTCACCACTGCCCATTCACCACTGCCTATCTCCCCTTTTTAACAGCTGGGAATTTCATTTTGTATTCAACATTTACAACTCCCTTTGAAATATCGTTCAGTTTTTTCTCAATCAGGCGCTTGCGTAGCGGGCTCAGTTTGTCGGTAAACAGCTTGCCTTCAATATGGTCGTATTCGTGCTGGATAATGCGGGCGGCCATCCCCTTGTGGGTTTCTTCGTGGTGTTTCCAGTCTTCATCGTAATAGGATATTTTGATAACCGGTTTACGGTAAACATCTTCGCGGATATCCGGGATGCTCAGGCAGCCTTCGTTAAAGCCCCATTCTTCGCCTGCTTCCTCTATGATGGTAGCGTTTATAAATGCTTTCTTAAAATCTTTAAGTTCGGGTTCATCATCATCAAACGGGGTAGCATCAACCACAAACAAACGCATAGACATACCTACCTGCGGGGCTGCCAGGCCAACACCATGGGCACCGTACATGGTTTCGAACATGTTATTAACCAATTCTTTGATATGTGGATATTCATCCGGCTCAATGGCTGTTGCTTTCTTTCTTAAAACAGGGTCTCCGTAAGCGATGATAGGGTACTTCATTTTGCAAAAATACAGGTTTATTATTTAGGCTCAAACTTCAATGTAATAAGCCTGTCATTATCAAATATTTCGTTGCCAATTTCCAGCAATTGCCCGGCAGAAACGGCATTTATTTTGTCAAAAATGTCTTCTAACGTATCAATATGGTTAAAATCCAGCAGGCTTTTGGCCATTGATATAATCAGGCTCATCCGGTTCTCTTCGGCAAGGGCTATTTGCCCTATAAACTTTTGCTTGGCCTGGTGCAGCTGCAGCGTACCCAATTTTTGATCGCGCAGCTTCTTTAGTTCCTTGTGTACCAGCCGCGATGCCTTTTCGGCCTTTTCGCTATCGGTGCCAAAGTAAACAGAAAAAATGCCGGTATCGGTAAACGGGGTATAGTTTGATTCGATGGTATAAGCTATGCCGTACTTTTCGCGGATCTCGAGGTTTAAGCGGCTGCTCATCCCCATGCCGCCCAACAGGTTATTAAGTAGTAATAACCCGTATTTATGCTGGTGTGATGAAGGGTAAGCCTGCCCGCCAATAATACAATGCGTTTGTGATATGGGCTTTTTAACAATTACAATACCGCTGTTATTGGCCTTTGGCGCAATCCTGCTTTTTTTAGGGTGATGAGCTGCTATTCCGCCCCAATATTTTTCGCACAGCTTTACTACTTTCTTAAAATCGTAATTGCCATGTACAGCAAATATCATTTCGGAGGTGCTGTAGTTTGCCTTGATAAATGCGCGCATGTCATCACTATTCATGCGGCCAACAGTTTCGGGCGTACCCAAAATATTTTTACCGAAGGGATCGTCCTTAAACAGTAATTCCTCAAAATCATCCTGGATAGCTTCCTCCGGCTGATCGAGGTACGAGGCTATCTCGTCAAGTATCACCCCTCGCTCCTTTTCCTGTTCATCTTCGGGGAAGGTGGAGTGGAACAGGATATCCTCAAACAAATCAATAGCGCGTTCCAGGTGCTGGTTAAGCAACGAGGCATGGATGCAGGTATATTCTTTGGTAGTATAGGCGTTTAAATCGGCGCCAACAAGCTCAAGCCGGTTCAGGATCTGGTTGGTGTTGCGCCTTTCTGTTTCTTTAAATAACAGGTGCTCAATAAAATGGGCAAGCCCCTCCTGCTGATTGGCTTCATCGCGCGAGCCTGCGTTTACAATAAAGCAGCAGTGCGTTATGGCAAATGGCGATTGCTTGTATAAAATACGGATGCCATTGGCTAAGGTGTGGGCCTGGTAGTCGATCATATAAGAGTGCAAAGATAACGTTATATATGTTACAATTATTTTAAGTGTAATTTGCAAGCGATTTTGCTATTTTAGTAAATTAAAAATGTACCGCCGACAGCATTATAGTGATGCATGTCATCGGTAATACGCCTATAAAAACGAACCAATGAAAATTAAAATTGCAGACCTTGAGTTTGAGCCCCTTATTAACGCCGAAACAATTGAAGAACGTGTAAAAGCTATTGGCCTACAGTTAAATGAAGATTTTAAACAGAGTGTTCCGGTATTTGTTGGAGTACTTAACGGAAGCTTCTTATTTATAGCCGACCTGATAAAACAAATCTCTATCCCCTGCGAAATCTCGTTTACAAAGCTGGCTTCCTATTACGGCGGTACTACCAGTAAACTAAAAATCCGCGACGATATTGATTTAATTGTGGATATAAAAGGCCGCGACGTGCTGATTATTGAGGATATAGTTGATACCGGCAATACGCTTCATTACCTGATAGATAAATTAAAACAACGCGGCCCGGCTTCTATTAAAGTATGTTCGTTGTTACTAAAACCGGCTGCACTACAAAAGCAAATTGACGAGCTGAAATATGTCGGTTTTGAAATTGAAAATGAGTTTGTGGTAGGTTACGGGTTGGATTATAAGGAAATGGGCAGGAATTTGGATGCTATTTATAAGAAGGTGTAGGTTTCGGAATTTCGATTTCGGATTTATTTTCCTGGCATAGATCGGAAATTATATCTTAATTGTTATAAAGAATCCGATCGTATCTGTTTAAATGATTTATGGCTAACTCTATATGGTTAATTGGGAATAAATCTTGTTTCCGTTGCGACCAAAGTTCATTCTTTATTGAAAATGCATCTTTCAATTTAGTGGTGTTGCGTAAAAAATCAACGGTGGCTAATAATTCCAGTCCATATGGCGATTCAAATCCTTGTATCAGTTCGGCAACTTCGTCTAACCTTTCTTTTTCTTCAGCAGATATATTGTTATTTAAATAGGTTTCAACTTCATCTTTTTTTGAAACAGCCAACTCTAAAGTTTCAAACGGCTTTGCTTCCTTTTGTTCATATCCTTTAATATAATAGCCATTTAAAGCATATAACACATGTCTTACTTTTCCTGAATATGGCCCGTACAATCCTTTTTTGAAATCAAGTTTTAATTGTGTTTCGCCGAAACGTTGCAAAAAATAGCTTAATTTTTCCGCAGCAAACTCACTTGAAAACTCACCTAACGCCCGGTATTTATATAATAAATATAAAAGCATTGCCCTAACGGGGGTAAGTTTAGATGCCGTTGGCTTTTCTGTTTTCATCAATGCCTGTTTAATCGCATCGGAAGGCTCATAAACAATTATGTCAATATTTAGATCCGCTAACAAGCTGTCGATTAATGGCCTTACTTTATCCCAGTTTAAGCCTCCGTTACCACAGCCCAAGGGAGGAATAGCAATGGAATTGATGCCAAACTCCTGTACCTGCTTTTTTAAATCTATAAGCCCGTCTTTAATCCATTGGATTTTAGATGGATGCCTCCAATGTGCTTTAGTTGGGAAATTGATGATATACTTTACGCCATTTATATCGTTAACAGGTACAATTTGTACTTTCCCCGTCACAATTTCATCCCGGCTGGCGGCTTCTTTATATGCTCTATAACATTCCGGGAATGCAAATTTAAATTGTAAAGCTATGCCTTTGCCCATTACCCCAACCGTGTTAACTGTATTAACAAGGGCCTCAACTTTTGCATCAAAAATATTGCCTTTTTTATACGTTATCATAGTATAGCTTAGCTGGTGATACTTTAACAGGAATGTGCAGTTTTGAATTTGTTAACAAAGGTAACACATTTTGTTTTGCGACTTCATTATAAACTCCAATATACTCAATACAGGTGATCGGCATATAGTTTTTCACTAAAAATTCCGATTGTTTTTTTTGCTTTCGTAATAAATCAGTTTCGTCACTTTTCCAATAAGTTCCGTAGATAGTTGTCCAATCTAAATTTTTGAAATTATGCTCACTATTGAATTTATTGGCAGTTTCACTTCTGGCATTGCCATCCGTGAAAAAATACTCCAATTGATGTAATTTAACCTGATTAAAGGAGGTAATTAAATAGACGATATTCTCTTGCGGATGTTTAGGAATATCTTCATATCCTTTGGCGATTTGAAACAGCATCGGAGATCTTGGTCCAAAGTAAAACGGTATATATTCTGATAAACTTCCGCCTGGAGGATCACAGGCAGCAATATTTTTACGATAGTTTATAAGAGACGAGTCTCCGATACTTTTAAAGTTATGGTCAAAATTTGGCGATTCACTTGTATAGATGCCATTTTTAAGGATATAATCCAAATTATCTATATGTGTAATTCGATAAAGCCATATTTTTTCCGGCGTCTCCATTGTATAAAGAAAATGCTATTTACTTAAATACAGAAATTTAAACACAATCTTTTGAGCAATCGCTATATCGACCAACTTCTTAACTTACGCCCCCACCAACCCTGCCATCTCATTCAAAAACACCAGCGCCTGGTCAATACTGTGTACGCCTTCAACACTCAATCTTAGCGTGTTTTTAACTTCTTTTAAATTGGTTCGCCTTGGGTTGGCCTGTACAAAAGCCAGTACATTGTGGAATGCTTCGGTTTCAAAGTACGAGGATTGCTGGTTGGTGATGAAATACCCGCGCAGCACATTCTTTTTTAGCGAGATTTTTTCAAAACCAATAGCTTTGCCAAGCCATTGCAGGCGCATGGTATTCAGCAGGTCATGTACCTGTGGTGGTATAGGCCCAAAACGGTCATGCAGTTGTTGTTGAAAGGCCGATAGCTCAACTTCGCGTTCCAGTTTAGATAGTTCGGTGTAAAGGTTGTAACGTTCGGATAAATTGGTTACATATTCATCCGGGATCAATATCTCTTGGTCGGTATCTATTTGCGTAAAGGAAATATAAGGGCGTGGCTTATCATCCGGGAATACGCCTTTAAACTCGTCATCCTTTAACTCCTGAATGGCTTCATCCAAAATTTTGTGGTACATCTCGAAACCTATTTCGGCAATAAAGCCGCTTTGCTCTGCTCCAAGCAAGTTCCCGCTGCCGCGGATGTCAAGGTCGCGCATGGCTACGTTAAAGCCGCTGCCCAGGTCGCTAAACTCTTCAATGGCACTAAGGCGTTTGCGGGCCTCGCTGGTGAGCGTTGATAGCGGCGGGCTTAACAGGTAGCAGTAAGCTTTTTTGTTGCTCCTGCCCACGCGGCCGCGCATCTGGTGCAAATCGCTCAGACCAAACATATGGGCGTAGTTGATGATAATAGTATTGGCGTTCGGAATATCCAGGCCGGCTTCAATAATGGTAGTAGCCACCAGCACATCGTACTCGTGGTTTACAAATTTCAGCATTACATCCTCAAGCGCATCGCCCTCAAGCTGGCCGTGGGCAATACCGATGCGGGCTTTTGGTACCAGCTTGTGAATCATGCCGCCTAATTGTGGCAAATCGGCTACACGATTATGGATAAAGAAAACCTGGCCGTCACGCTCAATTTCAAACTCAACAGCTTCTTTTATCAGTTTATCGTTAAATACATGCAGTTCGGTAACTACCGGCTGCCTGTTGGGTGGTGGTGTTGATATGATAGACAGATCCCTCGCCCCCATCAGGGAAAAATGCAGGGTACGGGGTATTGGCGTTGCGGTTAACGTAAGCGTATCCACATTGGCGCGCATTTGCTTCAGCTTCTCTTTGGTTGATACGCCGAATTTTTGCTCCTCGTCAATAATCATTAGCCCCAGATCTTTAAACTTTACATCTTTGCTTACCAGGCGGTGGGTGCCTATAATGATATCTACCTTACCGTCCTTCAGCTTCTCTAAAGTATCCTTTATCTGTTTGCTGGTTTTAAAGCGGTTAATGTAATCTATATTGGCCGGGAAGCCCTTAAGTCTATCGGTAAATGTTTTGTAGTGCTGGGCCGCTAAAATGGTGGTAGGTACCAATATAGCCACCTGCTTGTTATCGGCAACGGCTTTAAACGCCGCACGAACGGCTACTTCGGTTTTGCCAAAGCCCACATCGCCGCAAATCAGCCTGTCCATAGGGTGCGGCGATTCCATATCTTTTTTAAAGTCGGCGGTGGCTTTTTCCTGGTCGGGCGTATCCTCGTACAAAAAGGAAGCCTCCAGTTCGGTTTGCAGGTAGCTATCGGGCGAAAAGGCATTGCCAAGCTGAGCTTTACGCAGGGCGTAAAGCTTAATCAGGTCGCGGGCTATGTCTTTAACTTTTTTTTTTGTTGTTTTCTTCAGACGTTCCCAGGTATCGGTTCCCAACTTGTTCATGCGGGGAACGGTGCCTTCCTTACCGCTGTATTTAGATATGCGGTTAAGGGAGTTGATGTTTACATACAGCAAGTCGTTATCGGCATAAATCAGGCGGATCATTTCTTGCTGCTTGCCGTTTACCTCCACTTTTTCCAGGCCGGCGTATTTGCCTATACCGTGGTCAATATGGGTAACATAGTCGCCTGGCTTAAGATCGCGCAGTTCTTTTAGGGTGATGGCTTGCGAGCGCTGATACCCTTTTTTAAGCTTGTATTTATAATAACGATCAAAAATCTGGTGATCTGTGTAGCAGGCCAGCTTTTGTTCGTGGTCAACAAAACCTTCGCGGATTGAGATACTTATCGGGGTAAATTTCACAGTTTTATCCAAATCATCCAATATGGCGTACAAACGCTCCACCTGGCGCGATGAGTCGGTGAGGATAAAGTTTTCTATCTTTTCCGCCTCGTTATTTTTGAAGTTATGGATAAGCAGCGTAAAATCCTTATTGAAAGATGGCTGCGGGCGCATGTCAAAATTGATTGATGCGCTTGGCTGGTAAAAAAATTGTTTGCCAAACTCCACCACTGGGAAATCAAATAGTTGGTCGGCAATCAGTTTCTCGTCGGTAAAGCCAAATTTGGGGTCAATCCAGTCCGGGTTTTGGGTTTTTTCATCTGCAGATAATGCTTTCCACAAGTTGGTGGCTTTTTTAAATCCACTTTGAATGATATCCAGCGTAAACTGTACGTCCTTAATCCAAACCTGGGTGCCCGGCTCTACATATTCCAACAGTGAGATATTGCTCTCGGTTAAAAATTTAGATTGTACATTGGGCACAATCGTAATGGTTTTTACCTGCTCTACAGATAATTGGCTCTCAATCTCGAATGTGCGGATAGATTCAATAAAATCGCCAAAAAACTCCACCCGGTAAGGCAGGTTGTGCGAGAATGAAAAGATATCTACAATTCCGCCACGAACAGAAAATTGCCCCGGCTCGTACACAAATTCAACGCGCTCAAAATCGTACTCAATTAAAAACTCGTTGATGAACTCAATGCTGAGTTTATTGCTTACCGCAATTTCGAGGGTGTTTTTTTCGAGGGACGCCCGGTCAATCACCTTTTCGGCCAGGGCCTCGGGGTAGGTCACTATCAGCTGGCCAAATTCCGAAGCGTGGTTAAGTTCGTTGAGTACTTCGGCGCGGGCCAGCACGTTGCTGCTATCGGGCTGGGTAAATTCAAATGGTTTGCGATATGATGAGGGGAAAAGCAATACTTCTTTGCCGGTAAGGTTTTCCAGATCTGCCTGGAAATAGCCGGCTTCTTCACGCTCGGGCAATACAAACACCATGTGCTTGTGCTGCAAAAAATATAATGCTACCGCCATGGCCGCATCACCCGATCCGACTAAACCACGCAGCTGTACCCTTGGATTTTTTGAAGCATTAAGCGCCAGGGCCAATGCTTTAATCCGGTCATCAGCTTTATACCTATCTAATATATCACGGATGTTCAAACTGCCGCAAATGTACGCAAAAAAGCCTTTTTAATAAACAGCTATAAATAGTATAAAACAATGCAAACAATATGATGGCTTATTTACTTTTTAATGATAAATTAGGGTATTATTTCTCCCGTAGTTCAACCTAAATTTTTTAAACCAAAATTTTTATATCATGAAGAATGCAATTATTTGGGGCGTTATTATTGGCATATTAAGCGGAATCTGGATGTATGTTATGCACACCTCGGGAATTACGCCCACTGATGACAAAGTTGCCACGCTTGAATATTTTTCGTTTATTATCCCGGCCATTGGCTTATTAATTGGCATTTATAGCTATCGCCAAAATGATTGTAATGGTCAGATGGGTTTTTTAGAGGCCCTGATACAAAGCTTTAAAATATTGATTGCCGGCGGTATTGTAACAGTTTTTGCCACGATTTTGTATGTCAGCTACAGTGGTGTATCCATGAACGATATTCTTAAGGAATCATCCGGCCGCATTTTCGGCGCGCTATTAGTTGGCGTTTTATTGGCGCTTGCGGTATCTTTACTGTTTACCAATAAATCAAACAAGGTTGATTAAACGGCTTTTTCGCAACTATTTTGAACTCATTTTCTGGATTACCGCAATGTTGGGCCTGGCTTTTACCTCGCCGCAGGGCACATCGCATTTTACATTGTGTCCTTTAAAACTCATGGGTATAACCTGGTGCCCCGGCTGCGGTTTGGGGCACTCCATCATTTACCTTTTTCACGGGCAAATCTCCAATTCATTTCATGCGCATTGGCTGGGGATACCAGCCGTACTGGTGATATTTCACAGAATATACATACTAATTCGCGTTAATCTCTTCCGTTCAAGCGATCAAGGCTTTGGCCAATGCTAAGACATTTTCGTCTTAATTCTTGATTCTAATTTCTTGACTCTCTTTTTCACCGCCAAAACCTACGGTTTCACCGACTTGTTAGCCCTGCTAACCTATATCCCGTAGGTATTTTTTATGTGCTGATGTACCTTTATATCATCAAAACAAACACAAACTATAACCATTACTAAAATGAGCTCTTACCCAAATTCATATATGATGTTCGACGGGATGACTCCCGAAGAGTTTTCTTTTGTACAACAGGCCACCGCTGCTTTGACCGAAAATCAGCAACGGTATTTTATGGGTGTTTACGCCGGCAAACGCCGCAACCCCCAGGATATTTTGCTGGCTACACTTGCGGGTTTCCTGGGCGTATCAGGCATTCAACGTTTTATGACCGACCAGATTGGACTGGGCATTGTATACTTTTTTACCGCAGGCTTTTGTTTTATCGGTACCATCGTCGACCTGATTAATTATAAAGGCATTGCCAACGAGTACAATCAAAAAATGGCCTTCGAAAGCTTTAACATTGCTAAAATGAGCAACTAAATTTCCCGATAGCGGGCATAGTTTCACTATATACAAACATAAATCCACCTTCTGTTACGGGGTGGATTTATTTTCGTGTTTTTGCCGTTTAACATTACAAGCGTTCCCTTTCCGGATGCTTACAGTATTAATGACTTTCATATAAACTACTGTTAAGTCAACAGTACTAAGTCGTAAGTCTAAAGTTGATTTCCCCCTTCCTTGACTTGGAACTTAAGACTTTGAGCTAAAGACTATCCGTCAATTTATCGATGACACGGCACTACTTAAGCAGGGGCAGTATAATGGGGGGCTCATTAAAGCATTTTTTTTGCCCAAACCGGAAGCCCTGCTGAAGTATGGCCTGCATAAGTTAAAGTTACCTTGCGTGGAGAAGCCTCCCAATCCCATGCATCAGTTACATTATATTTATTATCATTTATAGTAAGTATGCCTTTTGTACTATCATATGACCATGTTCCAGTAACACTCCCACTCACTTTATTATTAGCTGATAGTGTTACGCTGGAAGATTTCTGTATAGTTTGATATTGATATTGCATAATAATCTGTTCCCACGTACCCACTAAGGATTGTTCAGTAATAGTGGTTTTTGGTACCGCTGCATACCGTTCAGGCATAACTACCGGCCATCCGTCTGCCGTCCATTGAATGCTTCGCACCTGCCCCATCATTACTGCATTAGATACGTTAATCCCCGGCACTCCTACCGGCAAACGGGCCTGTGAAGAATAAAACCATTCTTTTGTATCCGGGTTTTGAAATATTGCACAATGAGAGATTCCTACCCATCCTGTATGACCATTAAACCCATAAGGGTGTGTTAACATCGGCCAGCATTCTGCTCCATTAGTTACATTTGCACCATCAATCCCTATATATGGACCCGTTATGCTTTTTGAACGGGCCACACGTGTATTGTAGGCCACTGAGAGTTCGTCATAAGCCATAAATAGATAATAGTAACCGGTAGCATCATTGTAAATAATTTCCGGGGCTTCTAATGCCTGCCAGCGATAGGTACTAACGTCGCCGCGTCCAGCAATACGAACACCATAATCGTTTATGTTGTCAAGTTTATCCGGTTTACCAGTTGTTGGATTAAGTTTTAAAGCAGCAATTCCCGAATGCCACGATCCATAAATCAACCAGTGCTCTCCCTGAGGAGTAATGATAAAACTGGGATCAATGGCATTAAACTTATAATAAGCATTCCAGTCTCCACCGCCATTTCTTACATAGCTTTCAACACCATCAGGCTCCGAACATACCACCATCCCTTTATCAGTCCATACATTTGAAGCCAGATCATTTGACTCTGCCATACCAATGAATGCCCGCTCTGACCAGGAAACGTTAGCATCTGATCCCACAATACAATTTGTGACCACTATACAGTAATAAAGCCTGTATATGTTTCCAACTTTTCTTACACATGGTGCCCAAAAACCATAATTCGGACTCTGAATAGGCGGTAAAGCGGGGTTCATACGAGCCCTCTTGTTATTCAAAGAATCTTTTACCCAAGCAGGTGCGTCTGTAAAAACTGTTCCCATAAATTCCCAGTTAACCAGATCTTTAGAGCGCCTGTAAGGAAAATGCCCATGTCCGTCGAGCACATTTCCATAGGAAGCATCTGTTCCGTACATATAATAATCACCGCATTTTTGAACAGTAGGATCGTGTACGTTGGCTAAGTTCCATTGAGAGCGGTCGGCCCAGGAAGAAATGGGGGTATAATTATCCGGGTACGTTGGTCCCGGAAAAGTATTCACTACTGTTTGTGTAATGGATTCTTTAAGCTGTACAGTATCTTTCTTTTTACAGGCAGAAACAAGGAGCAATAAACTTGCAGCAAGCAAAAAAAGTTTTTTGTTGATGAATAGCTTCTTTTTTACTACGTATTTTTTTTTCATACTACTAATTGTTTTTTCGTTTCTAATATTTGTTTTTTATTGGTACTCAGGAAAGCTTTACCGATTTCATATTCATTCAAGGATGACTATGCCCTTTTATTTGCGCCTATTGAGATTGCTTGCTTAGGAATGATTGATCTCCCCTGTCATTAACCCATATAATTCCGGATAGACGTGCACCCCCATCTTTACCCAGATCAAATGTTAATTTAACAGGTTGCGCTTCCAAACTCTTTGCAATAAAAAAGCATGATAGCACAATAGAAATAAACTTCTTCATTTATCAATAGGTTGTTTTAGCGCGTTCAAGAAATACAGGCAATAAGGTTAATTGGGATTGATCTGATAGCAACCAGGTAGTTATTTTATAAATGTAAAAAAAACAATTATATTTTTATTAAAAAACGTATAAAAAATCGATTAAATGGCAAACAAAGCTAAAAATAGGGTTATAAAACACGGAAAAAAACATTTCAGTTACTGTACAGTAGATAAAACTATCAATAAGTGTTTAAAAGACAATAATAAACTAAACGAATTGAGCTTCAAAAAACATTTTAAACATTGCGTATTTTTTGTCGTTAAAATACCCCCGGTTATGTTGTGCCGCTAACCACCCGGAGAATCGAGGTATTTTTTAAGCTTAAAGCGGAGGGCTAAAAGCTTGAGCCCAATGGCTCATTCTGTTTATTGGCTTTGCGCTTTTTTCGGCTATTCTTCACCCAAATACTTACTGTCAATTTGTTTATCGGCTTTTGCGCCCAGCTTTTTGATTTTTTCGGCTGTGGTGGTCAGGTTTCCGCGGCCGTCTGATAATTTATTTACCGCGCTGTTATAAGCATTTTGGGTATAGGTAATATTTTTGCCGATGTTATCCATATCGCCTAAAAAGCCCACAAATTTATCGTACATATCGCCGCTAAGGCGGGCTATCTCCAGTACGTTCCGGTTTTGGCGCTCCTGTTTCCACATGCTGGCAATGGTGCGCAGGGTAGCCAGCAGGGTAGATGGGCTTACAATCACTACCTTTTTATCCCAGGCGTAATTGAACAGCTCGCCATCCAGTTGTACGGCTATGCTGAACGACGATTCTATCGGTACAAAAAGCAATACAAAATCGGGCGAGTTTATTTTATACAGGTCGTGATATTTTTTTGCTGATAAACCGCCGATATGGTTTTTAATGGATTCTACATGCGCTTTGGCAAAAAGCTTACGGTCTTCTTCGGTTTCGGCGCTTATCAGCCTCTCGTAAGCTATCAGCGAAACCTTTGAGTCGATAACCAGGTGCTTTTCATCCGGCAGGTCGATAATTACATCGGGTTGATAGCGGGTGCCGTCGTTGGCCTGCATGGCGGCCTGTATGCGGTACTCCTGGTCTTTCACCAGGCCCGACCGTTCCAGCACCCGTTCCAGGATCACCTCGCCCCAGTTGCCTTGCTTTTTGTTGTCGCCCTTGAGCGCCCTGGTTAAATTTTGCGCCTCGTCGCTTATCTGTTTGTTCAGGTCCATCAGTTGGGTTATTACGCCTTTCAGGGTATTGCGTTCGGCGGCTTCCATATTGTAAACTTTCTCTACCTTATCTTCAAAAGCTTTCAGGTTTTCTTTAAGCGGATTCAAAATCTGGTCAAGATTGTTGCGGTTTACATCAATAAACTCTTTTGATTTTTCTTTCAGCAGTTTTTCGGCCACGTTTTCAAACTCTCGCTGAAACTGCGTACGGATTTGTTCTATCTCCACCTTTTGCTCCTGCATTTTTTCCTGTTGCGAGCTATAGTACGCGCGTGCATTCTCCAACGATTTATTGGCAGCGGCCAACTGGGTACGTTCATATAGCAACTCGTCAAGCAGCCGGTTTTTTTCCTCCTTTAAAAATTGGGTAATGTTTTCTTTTTCACCGGCCAGGCCGCTGGCTTTTTCTTCGGCTCTGGCCAAAGCAATTTTAAGCTGATCACTCTCTGTGCGCAGCCGGTTTAAATCGTTTGCCGAGATCAACTCAACGACTTTGGGCTTTTTAATAAACAGCAAAACGGCTATCAGCAGTATAACAACCGAGGCAATAATTAGTATCTCTGAATTCATTTTGATAAAAATATTAGCAAATTTAAGTTAATATTTTGTTACAACTCAGGTAGTTTTGGTGCATAAATTCATTCTTTTAGGCTATTTTTTTTAAAAGAATTAAGGTTTTTGAGCAAAAAAACAGGAAACTCTTAAAAAAAAGCAACTTGTTAATGACTGAATTGATGAGTTGTATATTGTAATTCATTGATTATAAATAAATTACCATTCCTGAGTAGTAACAATATTTTTAGTAATCGCAAAGGAGAACGGCGATAAGATTGGAACAAAAATAACACGGACCAAACATGCTGGCTGGCAGATGTCGATCTATTATAAAAATAGATGGATCGTGCCTACAGTACTAAATTGCTTCAATTTGTCTTGTCCACGGGTTTCAACCCGGTGTAAACTAAACACCAGATAAAAAAGAACCGTAGGTTTGGCCCATATTATATGCGTCATACAATCTAAGTCACCGTTTGAAGCCTACATCCCCGCCAAATTCCCCATTTTTTCCTTTCGTCCAATAACCGTATTTTTGCCATCTATGCCACCCCGTAACAAACTTTATTTTGCTTCTGATTTTCATTTGGGCGCCGGCGCATTCACCAATAGCCGAGATCGTGAGGCGAGGATAATACGCTGGCTGGATACCATAAAAGCCGATGCTGCCGAACTTTTTTTAATGGGCGATGTGTTTGACTTTTGGTTTGAATACAAAACCGTTATTCCTAAGGGGTATATCCGTTTTTTGGGTAAACTGGCCGAACTTACCGATGCGGGCGTAAAGCTTTACCTGTTTAAAGGCAACCACGATATGTGGATGTTTGATTACTTTGAAAAGGAACTTGGCGCCACCATTGTTAGCAATGAGTTGAAAATAGAGCGTGGCGGCAAAAAATTCTTCCTGCATCATGGCGACGGGCTTGGGCCTGGCGATAAGCTTTATAAGGTGCTAAAAAACTTTTTTCGCAGTCGGTTTTGCCAATGGCTGTTTGCCCGTTTGCATCCCAACTTTGGCGTTGGCATAGCCAATTACTGGTCGACTAACAGCCGCATCAGCAATGATAAAAAAGACAATAAACCGGGTGAGCAGGAATGGCTGGTTGCTTTTTGCCGCGAAGAATTGCAATCAAACTTTTACCATTACCTTATCTTCGGCCATCGCCACCTCCCTTTAGATATACAAATGACGCTAGAAAGCCGTTATATTAACCTGGGCGAATGGGTTAATTTTAATACCTACGCGGTATTTGACGGAGAGGAACTGAAGCTGGAGTGTTTTAAGAAACTGTGATTGAGAACCGATGAATAAACGTCAATCCTATGGGGGAGTGGTAAAATTTGGCGGAATTTTAAGGGGGAATGATGTTGTAAAAAGTGGTGTCATGGTGAGCCCGTCGAACCATAGTGGGCAAAGGCCTTTTCGCGCGGCCCTTCGACAGGCTCAGGGTGACAAGCCTACGCACTTCGAAAATAGAATAGGTCATGAGTACTTGTTTCAGGGCCCTACAAGATAGTAACCGATATACTGCCGACGCATACCACTACAAGTGGGTGCCGAAATAAAATCTGCAAGCAAATATTTACTTCACCTTCTCCACCCGTATCCCCACATCACTCACTTCGTGCAAGGGGTTGTCGCGCATGTTTTGCTCAATCTCAAAATGGTAAATGCCCTTAGCCGGGAATTTGAAACCGCTTTGAAAAGGTACCTGGTAACTATATAAATTGCCCGATCCTTTGCCCAGCCACTGGCCATCTTTACTGGCCAGCTTCAACTCGTAACGGGTGGTTTTAATGTAGCCGTTGGGGCTTTTTTGATGGATAAGTACAAATAGGTTGGAGTATTTGTAGGCATCGGTTACCCGCAGGTTAAAGTACAGGTTGTAGGCCGCTTTTTTGTCCTCTATCTTACAATCAAACTTAGCCCGGTTTACGTACGACCAGTTATGATCGGCAATTTGTGTGTTGGTATCTACAATTGCGGCGGGATCGGTACAGCTACCCAACAGCATGGTTATTAGTACGCATACTGCCGGGTAAAGTATTTTGATAAACCGTTTCATTTTATTGGGGCGTATTATCCTGTGGCGGGTTATTGTTAGTCCGGTTTTGATTATTGGGGCGGTTTGGCCGGTGGCGCCTGTTATTGCCGCCACCTTCGGGCCTGCTGCCACCTTCCTGCGGCGGACGGTTACCTTGTTGCTGTGGCTTTGGGCCCTGCTGCGGACCGTGTTGCTGTTGTGGCCTTGGGCCTTGTTGCGGGCCATGCTGCTGTTGGGGTTTTTGCCCCTGTTGCTGTTGGGGTTTTTGCCCCTGTTGCTGTGGTGTACGGTTGCCCTGGTTTTGAGGCGGCTTATTGCCTTGCTGCGGAGGCCGGTTACCCTTTGGCGGGCGGTTACCCTCAGGGGCGCTGGCCGGGCGTTCGGCTACCGGGGCTGCACCTTGCGGGCGGGGCTGGTTTGCAGGCCTGCCTTCGGCACTGGCAGGTTTTTGCTGCTGGTTACGGTTTTTATTGTTGTTATTTTTCTTTTGATTTTTGGCGCGGTTACGGTCATCTAAACGGGTAAGGCTATCTTGTCCAACAACGTTTTCGTAGTCAAGGGCTTTTATTACCTCTGTTTCCTCCATTTCCAGCTCGCCCAGGTCGGCAGGTATGATACCTTCGCGGTTTTGCTGTTGAATTTCTTTAACCTTGGCTATGGGCATCGGTATCCACGCTTCTTCGCGCGGGTAGCTAAACCACATGATCTTTTTAAATATGTCGGTTTTTTGCAAACGGGCATCGCCTTTTTCGGTTTTAAGCACGTTTACATTATCAGGGATGTGCTTCAGCGCATCCATGTAGGTATCCAGCTCATAATTTAAACAGCACTTAAGCTTACCGCATTGGCCTGCCAGTTTCAGGGTATTTAACGATAGGTTTTGGTAACGGGCTGCCGAGGTAGATACTGTTTTAAAATCGGTTAACCAGGTTGAGCAGCAAAGCTCGCGGCCGCAGGAACCAATACCGCCTAAACGGCTTGCTTCCTGGCGCATACCTATCTGCCGCATCTCTATCCGGATGCGAAAGGTCTCGGCCATTTTTTTGATCAGCTCCCTGAAATCCACACGGCCTTCGGCAGTGTAATAAAAAGTAGCTTTGGTTTTATCGCCCTGGTAATCCACGTCGCTCAGCTTCATGTTCAGGTTTAAATCAAGGGCCAGCTTGCGCGATTTGTGCATGGTTTCCCACTCCAGGTCCTTAGCCATTTTCCATTTATCCACATCGGCAACGGTAGCACGGCGATAGATTTTTTTAACAACATCGGCCTCTTTTACATGGCGCTTGGTCATTTGCATGCGCACCAGTTCGCCGGTGATAGATACGTGGCCAATATCATAGCCGCCGGTGGTAGCTTCCACGGCAACCAAATCACCTGCTTCCAGGTAAATATTATCGTTATTCAGGTAAAATTCCTTGCGCGAGCCTTTAAATTTTACTTCGATAACCGGAAAAGGCTTATAATTTGTTGGCATATCCATGTGGGATAGCCAATCGTAAACATCTAATTTGCTGCAACCGTTGGTAAGGCATGAGCCATTACTTTTGCAGCCCGCAGGTGAGCATCCGCCCCCTGTTGAGCAACTTCCACATCCCATAATTAACTTGGTATATATTGACTCCCCGAGGGGATGGTTTTTAAATTTAATATTTTTATAATCTGTAAAGATACATCTAAAAATAAAATTTTAGGATTTGCATTTCTCTCTACATGGTAATGCGCTTTTTCAAGCTCGGTACTTATATATTGAGCCTTGTTAATATCAAGGACGTTGGTCATTTTCTGGGCGGTTTCCAGCTCTTTCGCGGGCAGGTGTACCAGGTTGCCGGCACCGGCCATCAGCAGGCAGCACTCGCGGATAAAGCTAATGCCGTAGCGTAAAAAATTCTTTTGGTTTTCGCGCCCCATTTTGGCAAAGCTATCAACAAAAGTTAAAACCTCGAGCCCCTTGTTGCTGAAACACAAGCGCAGCCATTGCACAAAAAGTTCGTGGTAGCTTTTGGTATCCTGTTGCAGCATGGTAAGCGCCTCGGTTAAGTTGCCATTGGTAAGGTAGGCAATTTCGCCCGCGGCATCTTCGGTTTGGTGGTGCTCGGCTATCAGGTATTCTTTTACTTCTGCCGAATGCAGGCAGGGTATTTTGATGAGCTGCGTACGGCTCAGGATGGTATTCAGTATCTGGTCCTGGTTTTGGGCCACCAATATAAACAGCGTATTGGGCTGCGGTTCTTCGATGATTTTAAGCAGGGCATTGCCCTCTTTTTCCAAATATTCGGGCAGCCAAAGAATCAGGATCTTGTAGGCCGATTCAAACGGTTTAAAGCTGAGTTTTTTAATAATCTGGTGGCACTCGGCTATATTAATGTTAGCCTGTTTGTTTTCGGCATCCAGGTAGCCGCGCCAGGCATCCAGGTTTAAATATGGGTTAGCGCCAAAAGCCTCGCGCCACTGCTCAATAAACGTAAGGGCGGTATCGTCCTTATGTTTGGCGAAGAAGGGGTACGAAAAATGAAGGTCGGGGTGCATTAGTTTGTTGTACTTGCGGCATGACGAGCATACGCCGCAGGAATCATCGGGCTGCTTATCTTCGCAACTCAGGTACTGGGCATAGGCCACGGCAAGCGCCAGGCTGCCCGATCCTTCGGGGCCTAAAAACAATTGCGCATGACTTACCCGGTTCTCTGCCACCGAGTTAAGCAATCTTTGCTTTGTTGCCGCTTGTCCAACTATTTCCTTAAACTGCATTTGGTGCAAAATAAGAATTAGATTTGAGATATGAGATATGACGGGATTAGATGGGTGCATTTTAAATTGACGCGGTTAAAGTGTTAACTTTAGTAAAAAAAAGCATCATGGAAAACAAAGTAGGCCAAGAGCAAGTAAGCGCAGGAGCAAGCAATACTATAA
>Ga0307507_10003361_pt1 | contig 31262 bp, 32 predicted proteins | sample 7_EM_MG_FD_207223 | JGI IMG/M metagenome (GOLD analysis project Ga0307507, IMG submission 207223) | Populus trichocarpa ectomycorrhiza microbial communities from riparian zone in the Pacific Northwest, United States - 7_EM | ecosystem: Host-associated > Plants > Roots > Unclassified | place... | reverse complement strand
GCTACCCTAGTTATGACCGTTTGGAAAATCAAAACTAGCCGAAATGCTAATTTGGTGGTAAACAACTAACAAAAGTTCCAAACGGTCATAACTAGGGTAGCGGTCAAAACCCCGTTAACTACGTTAGACGTAAGAAATCTAAACACAAAACGACTTACTAAGAAACTTAATTAGAAGAACGCCGGCCCTTATAAGGTTAAAAAAGTTGTCTCTTCTTATGCCTACTAACTAAAGCTCCCTAATACGGTTAAAATCCACCCTATATTCTATACATTAGTCCTCCGCCCTACCGCCCCTATATTAGACGCCCTACCTAGACAGATCCAAAACCCTCCCCCACTAGTTAAAGTGGATGGTGAGGATAAGTACCTCGTTAAAAGAGTTAATAATATTAAGTACGATAAACGGAAACGCAAATATATATACCTTATAAAATAGAGAGGCTTTACTAAGCCCTTATAGGAATCTGTTAACTCTGTAGGACTTATATAAGCCGTAGAAGACTTTTATGAACTCTACCTAGAACTACCACAGCCCCATCTCGCAGAAGCTCGAGTTTAAAGGGGGGGTACTGTTATGGGACACCTCCGTAATACCTTATACACGTCCACCTATTCCCACCTGTTTCTACCTATTTCCACCAACGCAGCAAGAAGAGACTGACTGCAAGATGACAATCTAACGGCAATCTACCGCATTCTGCCATATTCTGCTAAGTCCACTAAATCCTGCCAAGTTCTGCCAGGACCGCTACTCGAATCCTATTCTACTCCGTATATGTGTCGACTAAGTAACTAAACTAACGATATATACCCTTTCTTCCCGTTTCCTTACCTTCTCTCCTTACGCAACGTCTTGACTTCATCACACAGTTTATGTACGTAGCTTAATAATATCTACTTTGCTATATATTATCGTCGCTTGTATTTACTCCGTGACAATCTGTCTTAACCACTTTAACCCCATTTACTATAGTTAGCAGATAATCTACTAACTCCATATTATAGTGTAGTAAGCGTTAATGCCATACTTTATTATATGCTAAGGTCTTAAAGAATCTAGTAGAGGTAGCATAGGCAGTAGGAGTAGGTAGTAAAGTAGCAATGGTATTAATAAGGTAGAGACCTTTATATTTTATAAGGTTACCAAATAGGCTTCCATTATCTTTATAGCGCAGATAGTTTATAGATTAATTAATAATTATTCTAACCCTATAGAGCTTTACTACGGATATTAGATTAGTATAAAAATAGGGAGTGTATATTATATTCCTTAATGTTAGATACTAAGTCAGGCGTTATTTTCCCACCTTAATTACTAAGTTAATATTACCGTATTTATAGATTTCTGCCCTAGAATCTCCAGCTGTTACTATAGACATGCTTGGCTTAAAGTTACGGAAGTATCTAATATTATTATAGAAGTGGGTGTCTGCCATAGTGTTATACCCCTAGGCATTAATTAATAACAGATCCAGGTAATTATGCGATAATAATAATAAGAAGGATATTAATATAGCAGCCGCTATAGCTTAGGGTCTATCTAGATCCTTAATCTTTTTAGCAGTAGACAAAGCTAATATAGACATCCTTAACCTAGAACCTTCCCTCTTAATCTGCTTAAGCCTCCTATTATAATACTGCTTATTTATTAGGACCTTAAGCCATTCTTAACACTTCCTTAAATACTTATTATTTAGTACAAAGTTCAGACCTTAAAGAGACTAAAATAGTTACTTACAATTCTTTAACTTATAGGGTAGACTACAAGTAAAGCACTTTATCTTAGTTAATTAAGAAGGTACTAGGGTAGTAGATATTATAAGATCTATAGATAGCTACCCTAAGAGTATAGCATAAGCGTTATATTCTATATTTAGATGCTTATAAAGGAGGTTAAATTCCTTAATTATTATTGCTATTTCGAGCTTCTCTAACCTCTTCGCTACCTTTTAAATAAAGGTATAATATAGAGCTGGATAGATCTCCTTATAGTTCTAGATAAAAGCTTATATAACGCTGCTTTCTATTACCTCTATTAACCCTTCCTCTAGCTCTTTGCTGTTCTATATAATAGTAATATAAAGCTAAAGCTAAGATTCCAGAGTCTGACATTTAGGTCCTTGTTTCTGTTTCTTAAAATCATCTAATACTATCTACTATAGCGTAGCTTAAGATAGCTTTGCTACCTTTTTTAGCTGCCTTAAAATCAAATATGGTATAGTAAGGTTTTTAAGATATCCCAAGAAGTTGGTGCCTATAGTGGCATATAATAGTGCTATAAAGGTATAGATCTTCTCTTCCTACTTTATGTAGTCTTGTCTTTAGAGCTTATATAGCTTAAAGAGCATTCTCTGTATCTCTAGAGAGTGCTGAGTTTATTATCCTTGCTGACTTAATAACCCAGGTATAGCTGCTCCAGTAGACGCTGGAGTTGCTACTAGAGCTGCAGGAGCTGCAGGAGCTGCTGCTGGTGCTGCAGGAGCTGCTGCTGGTACTGCGGGAGCCGCTACTGGTGCTGCAGGAGCTGCTGCTATTGAGGGTATGTCTGGCTCAGTGTTTTCCTTAATTTCATCTTCCGTCTTATCTGGGTTAACATAGTCCCAGATCTTCGCAAAACTTACTTCTTGGCGGATAAATTAAAACCATATAGGCTAGTCCTTTTGGGTTAATAAAAGAGGATTGGTAGAGTCTGTAGTTATGGGTGCCATAGTGGCTTTTATTGTTTTCTTAAGGTTGCGTAAAGAGACGCGCTTACGCGTAAATGACGCAATATTTCGTAACGAACTATGCTTAAAGAGGCTTAGTGGTATTCGTCTGGCCACTGAGATCTCCCTGGTGCTTAGAAGGCTACCGGGCTCATAACTTTCAGCTAGGCAGGTATCAAGACAAATGACATAAGCTAGCTGATAGGTAGAGACACAGAATTGACTAAGTAATCTGTTTTTATTCAAGGTGGCTCTAAGAGCCCTAATATACATAAGGAAAATAACCCTAGTTCGACCTTCGGTGTCCGTAGTCGTTCGGTGTCCGACACCTCAGCAGTAAAGCTACCTCCGTGGCCAACAGAATTTAACTCTATCACTCTACTAGATCTATATGAATTACCTAATTAGGATAAGCGCGCTAACAGCTTGCAGTCAGCGTGTATACTGTCAGACGCTGAGCAGGCTGATGGAAATGACATATATGATACTCTATGAGGAAGAATCTCAGGGGCAAGATGGCCCGTGTGGTGACACGTGACACGTCGCCGAGCTCAAAGAGACTGCCCCAAGTAGCCCCCCCTACCAACATATACTTTTCCAGCGAGCGTCCAGCGAGCGTCCAGCGAGCGACTTGATTGGTTGCAGTCAGTCAGCGGGAGACGTCTTCGCTCGCTGAACGCCTGCGGGCCACACTGTACCGTCCTTTGCATGGGTACACGGGTATTGTTACTAAATAGGAGAGGAGCATAAAGCTAGCAACAAAGGGTCATGAATATCTATCGCAGAGCATCATTCATTCATTGAGACGGATTATTTCGAGAGGAGAGGATTGTAAACAGCCAAGCTAACGATGATAGTCTGCGAATGAAGCCCTGCGCTATGTCAGTTTCTAGATGCATGGTACGAGAACGCCTAGGATTGATAGCTCTATGCTTGATGGGGAAGGTAATATATTGACCCTAATATTCGGATAAGCCAGGATGCTTGACTTGAGCTTGAGTGGAGCCTGGTCTGAGAGGCGCCTTGGCCGCAAAGCTTGCTTTATCGGCAGTGCCTCCGTGTGGTCCATTGTGCAAGGGTCTAATGTAGCATTGCCATTGTGCTGCTATATCCCTGTATCTCGCGAGATGGTGTTTCGGCGGGTAAGTCCAGGAATAATTAGCGATGACGGCATCTCTTACTGTGGTTTCCTTATCTTCTGCAAATTCGCTTGGTAAGCGCCCCCCACATTATAAAATCACATATAAATTATATGCCCACAACTTTTTATGGCTTAAATACGTTTTATAATGCCCTTTAAAATTCCTCTATATTGTATCTTTTAGATATGTGTTACCTGATAGACTTTGAGTGGAGGCATCCTAAAACGCACCCCTACGGCTACAGCTTCGCCTTAGTTCCGCCGGTCGTTAAAAACGAATATTATCCAACCATTCTTGTTCGAGGAAACAAGGGTTTTTTTTCCTTCCCCGTTTCGGCCATGGACTTGATTATCAATGCATTCAATCTGAAGAAGCTTATTGCACAGGGTGATAAAGGCTCAGAATGTGGACTAGACAATATGTTCTGTGCTCTAGCCGATATCTCAGCTGATATTCAAGAGAAAATAAACCGCCATGAAAAATTTGAAGACGTGCTGAACGAGCTCGGAGAAGATCGAGTTGCGAGTCTACTTGGCCTCATCCTGGAACACATTCACAGAGTGAGCATCATCCCTTTCTCTTCGACTATCGTCGAATTATTAGGAGGCATTGTAGGCGCAGAACACATAGACAATGTCGGTTTAGATCATAGTCATGGCGAAACTATAGTAAGGTACGGTATCGCGACGAATCAGCATGCAGAAGGCGACGCATTTCTTGCATTTAGCGGACACTACCGTTGGCGTTGTAGATTTGTTGAAAAGTTCTTTTGATGAACTGGCCACTGACTTGTATTCTGTGCGACATTTTAACTAATTCTCTTCATTTTTGACTGCCTATTCAAAACATCCCGTCATTGATGTCGTGCTTGTCTCACCTCGTGCCCAAGAGTTGGGAGCCGCTAAACTTGCTAAGTTTTCGGTCATCGATGTTATCTCTCATGGCCATGAGAGGACTTTCCCGTCAGGGGAGCTTCCCGTCCGCAAGATAGGTACTAGAAAAATTGCTACTCGGCCGGTGATAGCATGCTAGAGCTCAAGTTGTTGAGCAGCAAGACCCCGACGCACAATGAGCACATGGCTTCGGCGTTCGAAATGGCTTTGCTTCTCCTCATAAGCAGCGATAACTTCCCCCCGCTGACGAGAACCGCGGCCTTGCTGTATCTTGAGCCATTGGTGTCAATTGGGCCAGCAAAATGAAGCAATTCCTTGCATTCATGCTCGCAGCAAGCAATGTTCCCTCTGTTGCAAGCGGGTTCGGTAAATTTGGGCAACGAGCGCGCGACAATCTTGCTAGACACGAGTAAGTAGCAAAAAACGCGGAAGTTCTAAGGTTGAGAAGCGTAGTATAAACAAATCGCGGTTCCTGACTGATGCTACAAAACGTAGGTACAACGATAGCATCATACGTTCCTTGTGGAAGCTGACAACATATTCCGGCTTTTTGATTCCCTACCTGAAGTTCCCTTCGATATCGGTGAAATATACAGTGGCTTAGTCTTGATCAATTACGACAACACCTCAGAAGCTCTGTTCTTCGTTTTCCAATAGTATTGGAGAGCCTGTTGACGAAATTACAATCTGGCTGAATGGCGGTCCAGGTAAGACCGTATCTCCGCAGTGTTTGACTATTGCTGAATCCTAGTAGGTTGCAGCTCTCTAAGGATTTTTCCAAGAGAATGGGCTCGTTGTCTGGCCGCCCGAAACCTTCGCACCAGTAGTCAACGATCACAGTTAGGTATGTAACCCTTGCTGAGTTATCACGGTCAAATTAATTAATATATCCAAGGGGGCCGTCGAAATCGGACTCTGCACCTGTACGAGGTGACTTGGCTTACCTGCTGGTCTTCGGATTCAGTAGAGCCAACGTAGAGACATCGCACAGCGTGCGGGTAGGAGTTAGTGGTTATTAAGATGTCGTGGGCAGTAAAAAGTTTTTATATAAGGTAGTAAGATCTCGAAAACTACTACTAACGGCACCCCTTTATAGTAAATGACTACGCTCTTATTCTAAGCCTACCTACATAATCTTTAGAGATACGAGTTAGATTTAATGTCCCCTAAACCCCTAATTAATGACATTAACAGCCCCTCATAATTAATAAATAAGTAAATATACCTCTTTTTAACCCTTAGAGTAATACACGCCTATGGGGAATAATAGGTTACTCGCCGTTAATCGCACTATACTGCCTAGTAACCTAGATAATAACTCTATGGTTTTTGTCTCCTCTTTACGGACTAGCCCCCTCTAGAGAGGGCATAGTAACTGGGGCCTAGGCGAAAATGATACTTAGAGTATATATATTCTATATCCCGCTTACCTTTTAGTATTATAATACCCGTTATAAATAAATCCTCCTTACGCCTTTAATAAGCTCTAGGGAAATTAGGGTATATATAATAGTAATAGCCGATAAGAGATAGCTATAATAGAAGGAGGTTAAGGTATAGGAAACTACTAGTATATAGTAGTTAATTAATTAATAGTAATTATAGATAAGCTAAAAGAAGGATATAGTAGTACTAATAGAGATCTAAGATCTAGTAGAAATCTAGACGTAGCTACTAGGCGGCCCTAGGGCCGCCAGCTGCGCGCGGAGATAGTTAAACCGGGCTTTTTTACCCTACTAAGGTGGCTTATAGGGTTTCCCCCCCAATAAGCTAGGGTGTTTTCCTATATAATATTAATTTTCCCCTGTGTGCGGGGCAGTCTGCGTGGGCCTAGGTAGGATCCGTATCAGACGTTAATCAAAGAATGCACTACTACTAATATATCCAAGGTCAATCTGACGAACATGATTTGGGTCGATCAACCCATCGGAACAGGTTATCCAATTCGCACCCCTAAAGCTACCTCACAAGAAGAGATAGTGCAGAACTTTGTTGATTTCTTCAAGAACTGGGAAATGCTCTTCGGTATCAAGAACTTCAAGATTTACGTAACCGGCGAGAACTATGCTTGCCCGCTACGTCTCATACATCTCAGCAGCAATGCTTGACCAAAATGATAAAAAGTATTTCGACCTGTCCGGTGTTCTGGTATTCGATCCTTGCGTTGGCCAATCCGACTATATGCATGAGGAAGTTTTTGCTGTTCCATTCGTTGGGACGAATGCAAACCTCTCCAACTTCAACGAGAGCTTCATGGCCGAAATTCAGGCACTACATCAATCCTGTGGGTACGCCGACTACATCGACAAGTATTTGACCTTCCCACCAAACGGAGTCAACCGCCCGTATTTTTCAACTACACCAGCGAAGCCAACTGCGACTTCTTCGACCTCATCAACAAGGCCGCTTTCGACCCTAACCCCTGCTTCAACATCTGCGAAGTCACCCAGATGTGTGGGACTTCCTCGGCTTCCCCACCGAACTCGTCTACGCGTCCGCAGGTGCTGACGTCTACTTCAACCGGACCGACACTAAAACCGCTATGCACTCGCCGCAGTACGTGGACTGGGCCGTATTTGGAGGATTATGATGGATCACAGGGGATTATGGGCATGCAGCATTATGAAAAGAGGGCCGATGTGGGTGGAGACGTACATAGTGGGGCATATACATCCGCAGTTCCAGCTGAGAGTTATGTACAAGTATATTCAGTGGGTGTTGGGAAGAGTTGATTCTTTGTAAGTGGTTGCGACGTTTTTGCGTAAGCGGTGTTAGAAGGATTTGTTTGAATCCCGGGGTCCTCCCTTGGATCTCCCTAAGTAGGCATGTTGCTGGTAGGCACGCTCTCTCTAGATGTCGACGAATTAATTTAATAATAAGAAGAATAAGTTTGATGCGAGTCAAAATGGATAAGCAGAGGGGCAATATAGCTCTTCATACGTAACCTCTCCAATTTTATCGTGCGTCGAGTCAGTGTATCTTGTTAGAGAGTCAATTGAGGGGAAGGGAAATTACGTGCAGCCTGTTTCACTGCTCTCTGTTGTCGTAATCAAAAAGTGAAATGGCGCACGTTTTCGGTAATTCTAATTTTATTTCTTCGCTAAAGCACGGTGATTAGCCCTTGCGCATGTATATCGTTAATGCTCTACCTTGTACGCTCCGTCCATTTGATGTACGCAACTGAGGCGCAAGTTTTACCAGAGCCTGAAGCATGAGCAGAAAGTATTCAAGCGGTGTGTAAGTGACGTGGATGAATGCGTCATCCTCTCCCTTCTAGCATCCTCAGGCCAAGTATGAGGGCTATAAAGAGGATGAGGTTTCTCGAGAAGCATCAAATCCACACAGCAACAGCAATCCTCTACAGTAAACATCATTCTAGTCTTTCTTTAAGCTCAACCTAACAGTCTTTCCAATTTTTCAATCCATTTAAAAACACCAGTCCACCCAACCCACACATCAAAATGCATTCCTCCACCATCCTCCTCGCCGCCTCCTCTTTCATCTCCCTCTCCTCCTGCCTCCCAATGGATCAACTCCTCTCCGCCCGCGACCAAGTCTGCGGCAAGGCCCCCAGCGGCAGCACGCAACAGACAGTTCTCTCCCAGCCCTCGGGCCCGCAGAACGCAGCCGCATGCCTGAGCGACTGCGAGGCCAACAGCTCGTGCCTGTCCTTCCTCTTCGGCATGGTCGACAACGACATCAAGTGCCTGCTGTACCCCTGCGCCGCGTCCGCCATCCCGACGCAGTCCAGCCCCAACTTGGTTGCGTACGACAAGGCGTGCGCCTCCGTCCCGACCGTCACGCCAACGACTGCGAACCCAACTGGCGCCAATACGCAAACCGGCGACAATACGCAAACTGGCGCCAAGACGGGGGACGACAGCAACCCCGGCAAGACGACGACGCCTGCGGGCAATCAACAGAGGCGGGAGCTGGTGGCCCGCAACACGTGCGGCGCGGCGCCGAGTGGACCGTCTAACGCGCAGCCGATTTCTGCGCCGGCTGGTGTCGATACCCTACCTGCGTGCAAGGCTAAGTGCACTGCGGATCCTTCGTGCGAGAGGTGAGTGGGCTCTTCTTCGGGTTCATGAACTTAGCGCTAACATTTCTTCTCTAGCTTCTGTTTCGGAACACTCACACCTGGCGGTGCTGATGTCTGCCGACTCTATGCCGTCCCAGCTGCGTCAGTGCCAGCGCCCACTTCAGGCCAGTCGCTTCAGGTGTATGATGTTGGCTGCTCAGTTTAAGCAGCGCGCTTTGATGCCCCTTGCTGTTTCTCCTTTGTTCTCAGCGCTTGTGGGTAGTTCGGATCTTGTACACCTAGGCGCCTGTGGAAAACTCTCATTGGAAAATTCGAAGGGGATAAGCGATTAATGTGTTGGAGACTAGATAAGTGCATTGTACGATGTGGGTTTCTTTTGTTTGGATTGGCTGTACACTCGTTTTATCTCCTTTTCCTGTCGTTACCGGATCGATAATAATATAAAATGGTTGCAACCCTATCGAGTGATCTCTGATAATGAAATATGTCGCAAGTGAATCACTCACATTGCAAAGGGATACTTCTGATTAATAGATAACGTCGATCTCACACCTGTTTCAGGATTAGATTGTTAAAACGAGTACAGACGGAGTGCTACAATTGCGTATTAGGATACTGGTATAGCCTTGCCTCTTGCTCTCTGCTTCGGATATTAACCAAACCAAGGTCGTTAGTACTGATCTTCCATGCTACCACCACTTCTAGCTCCATATCCGCATACATCCCATGCAGGACAGTCTCACACGAACTTCGCAAACGGCAATCCAATCTGCTCTTGGATATACTCTAGCGCCTCTAGTACTTTCTCATCTTCGTAGCGCCGCCCCACAAGCTGTAAACTGATAGGCGCGCCAGCGTATTTTTCCGGAGAATCTAGGGAGGGAGGTTAGTGACGCGTCCATCGACCCATCCTACCAACTAGCTACCTTCCACCCTGTCAAGGCGTAAACAATCAAGGCTACAACAAACCACGATAATCGTGCCAGGGGGAGACCTTCAGACACTCTACCACCAAACCCTACTATCCCTTCCCCTCCCCGTCTCAACTCCGTCTCTCTCTACCCATAAGAACAAAAGAAAAACTGACTCACAGCTCTCATAATTCATCCTGTCCTCCCGATTCCTCGGCACATACTCCTCCACCCCATCAACCCCGACATCAACCCTATCAACCGGAAACACCACGGCCGGATAATCCAGCAAATTCCACTGCGCCGTATACCCCCAATACCTCGCGCCATCCAGCACCGGCGCGACCCCCGGGCCGACGGGACACAGAATAACATCCACATCCCCCCACAACCTCGCATACTCAGCGCGATACGCCTCGCGCTCGCACGTGATCTCCCACACCTGGGCGACGGACAGCGGGCGCACGAGCGGGTTCTCGGTCAGGATGAAGCGCGACAGCGGGCGCAGCGGCTCGCCGGACGCAGCGACGGCGGCGAGCTCCTCGCGCCCGCCGTCGGCGAAGTAGAGCGACGCGATGATGCGCCACGCCGCGTCGTGGCGGTGCGGCGTCCAGTCCACGACCTCGGTTCCCGGGACCGACCGCATCTTGTTGGCGACGGCGCGCAGGGCGCGGGTGACGGGCGGGTGCGGGCGCACGACGCCGTCGTCCCAGAGGACCGCTACTTTGAGCGACTTGGGCGGGGCGAGAGACGCGGGATGGTGGTGGTGGTGCGGGAGCTGGCAGGGCGGGAGCTGCGGGTCGTCGCGCCAAGGGAACGGTAGCAGGCTGGGCTCGCGGCGCCAGGGCTGGGCGGCGATCAGGGTTTTCATGAAGAGCTGGAGGCCGGCGAGGCTGGTGCTCAGCGGGCCGATCACCGGCACGATGTGCTCCTGGCCCTGCATGGTCGCGGCGAGGCCGTCGAAGGGGAGGCGGTGGCTGGTTGGGCGCAGGCCATAGACGCCGCAGTTGGCGGCTGGGCTGCGGATGCTGCCGCCGATGTCGGTGCCGATGCCGAGACAGCTGCCGCGCAGGCCCAGCAGCGCGCCCTCGCCGCCGGAGCTGCCGCCCGAGGTCAGCTGCGTGTTGAACGGGTTCGTGGTCGCGCCGTAGAAGTTCGAGGAGGTCTCGAGGTGCATGAGGGTTTGCGGCTGCGTGGTGCGGGCGTAGAGGATCGCGCCGGCGGAGAGCAGGATGTCGAGGATGTGCGCGTTTGACGGGGCGGTTTTGGAGGCCCAGGAGATGAAGGCAGCGTTTAGGGTTAGGCCTTCGATTCCGATGTGCTCTTTTACGGAGATGGGGAGGCCGTGGAGGGGTCCTAGTGGCTTGTGGTGCTTGGAGAGGTAGCTGTCGAGGTAGGCGGCGCGGGCGAGGGCGGTGGTCGGGAGGAGCTCGGTTATGCAGTTTGTCTGGTGTGTGAGTTACTGCTCTGTGATTTCTCTGGAGTATGTTTGCAAGGAGATATTTGATGTGGTGGCGGGGTATCTGCTTTTTCTCATGTGTTTTAATAGGAAATTAGAGTATTCGAGTATGCCTACCAATTTCTGAGCCAAGCCAGCTCGCCTCAAGAAAGCTTTCGTGACTTCTACTGCAGCAAGTTCACCCTTCGCCAGCTTATCCACAAGCACTTCAGGTGTGGTCTCTGTAATTGATATTTCCTGTGCTGTTAATATCTGCTTGGGGATCTGCGTCACATCAAGTGGAAGCTCAGCGGGGAGCTCGGGAAGAGGCGGGTCGAGAGCTGCAATGGAGGCATCTCGGTGATCTTGTGCTTGCTTTGCGATCTCCTGCCATGTTGGACCGGAACGACGTGGAGCGGGTAGAAGCGAGGGAGAGACTAAGCTGGAGTGGAGACGGGAGTAGAAGCTATGAAAGAGACTCAGAATGGATGGGAAGAAAGGGACTGGTTGTAAGGAGGACATGGTTTGGGTGTCAGGTATTTCCAATTGAGGCTTGAAAGTGGCAGAAGAGATGGAAGAAGCAAATTGACAGAGGGAGTTCAAGCGCCCCAGCGGAACTTGGCATTGGTAAAAAAAGAGAAAGTAATCAATGTATTCTTCGACAGCCGTCAATCGATTTCCTAATTACCGTCTCACATGCATGGTGACTGTGCATGGTGATGGTGTCGTGCAGCAAAAGATAAGGTGCTGAGAGGGGCTGTGCACGGTATACGTGACTGAAGCCATTCGCTAAGGCGGGGCTGGATACCGCTATGCACTGACTGTTGGATGAAGCTGCACGCCGATTCCCTCTGCCCCGTAGCGACGCACGACGTAGAAAGCGACTTATGCATCCTCCCATCACACCTATTGCCGAGACTCCTCATCGTAGAATTCGATTGGGTTTCGATGGAGTTTCGTGTTCTTCGCAGCCTTCCTTATACATGTTCTGCGTAACACTGTGGATTGCTGCTGGGCCCTGAGAAAAGAGAGGCATAACGTGGTACCGAGTGTTGAGAAGACGAAGAAGTCCAGTTACAAGTAATTCCCTTCCTCTCCATCTCGCCTGCGCCCGTCATTCAGCCAAGTCAATCCTGGACACATCGCCTGTGCCATTCCTCCAACTTGTTCGGCTTGTTCGCCTCGTTTGCACAAATATTGGCGAGGAAGACTGAGTCAACAGTCAACAGCCCTACACACCTTGCTGCAGGTGCTGAAGCCACACTCAGTTACGAGGCGGCGGCGTTCCCAGCTGACGAATAACAAGCTTCCTTGGTGCAAAAGGCGTTTGTGTGCCGAAGCGAAGCTCTTAGAGCATTACGAGCTCTTGAAGTTAAAGAGATGACTGTTACATATACTTGACATAAAGCTCTCGCCGGATTTCCCTTTTCGGGCATCCGGCAGCCCCGCGTGTCTCTCCAGAGAGCTTCTATCACGCCCCAAGAGCAAGCGCAAGGCTTGAGCTCCGCGGTAGACCACTCCGCGACCACTCCGTGACCTTACCAACATGGCCAGGTTCAGCCCGTCTGCTGTCCTTGTACTATATCTATCACTCCTCCGCCGTGATTCTACTAGTTCTTGCATCACTCTAGCCCTCTCGGCACCTTCGTCTGCTTCAAATTCACCCGTCATTCCTGCCCGGAGAAATTTCCCTAGCCTCGTGAGCTTTTTCTTTGCCTAGTATATCAATTGGTTCATAGTCGGCAATAGAACTACTCCACATATTCTTAATAACCTCCCAACCCCGCCAACAGCTTCGCAACCGCCACCATGACACCCTTTGTACGAGTAATTCCTTCGTATGCGCAGATATTGCCATGCGCCTGGCGCGTTAGCAGGGCGGCACCCCCAGTCAGCACATACCCAGCCGCTCGAGTATTTTCAACTACGGTACAGAGGAAGTCTGCTGCCCAATCAGGCCGAGCGCCACCAGATCCTCCAACAGGCGGCAAAGCAGACGTTGGCACATCGTTTCTTGGTACCAAAAAGCGCCTACCTGAATTCAGCCTGGCAGATAAGGTGGTCCTAGTATCAGGAGGAGCTAGAGGACTCGGCCTCACACAGGCAGAGGGTCTTCTGGAAGCTGGTGCAACAGGTGGGAATCTTAGTCCACAAGAACTCGACGTGGCAGCGCAGCTTGCGCTCTACAAATTTCATTGGCTCGGAGGCAACTGACCATACATAGTTTACGCCTTGGATCGCCTTCCTGAGCCGTCTCCCGATTTCCACATCATCTCTGCGCGCGCGGAAAAAGATCTCGGCACGTCCCTACACTACCGCCGGACGGATGTGTGTGATATAGCGAACCTGAACAAAATCATCACCGAAATCGCAGACAAGCATGGCCGACTGGATGGACTAATCGCCGCAGCTGGCATCCAACAGGAGACGCCCGCGTTGGAGTACACCGCCGAAGACGCAAACCGCATGCTATCGATCAACGTCACAGGCGTATTCATGACGGCGCAAGCAGCGGCGAAGCAGATGATCAGGTTCGGGCAAGGTGGAAGCATTGTGCTGATTGGCAGTATGAGCGGGTCGATAGCAAATAGGGTATGCCCTCCTATCACCGAGTTTTGAAGCGCAGTGACTGAAGAACGGTGCAAACAGGGCCTCATATGCCCTGTGTACAACGCGTCCAAAGCAGGCGTGATCCAGCTCGCGCGGAATCTTGCCTCTGAATGGGGCGAGTACAACATCCGCGTCAACACCCTCTCTCCAGGCTATATCGTCACAGCTATGGTTGAGGAGCTGTTCAGGCAGTTTCCTGGGCGGCGCGAGGAATGGCCGAAGCAGAATATGCTGGGGAGGCTGTCTGGGCCCAGGGAGTATCGCGGGGCTGGGGTTTTCTTGCTAAGCGACGCGAGCAGCTTTATGGTAAGCCGATGTCCAAATTTCGTTTCAACAGGAGAGCTGATGATACATCTGCTAGACCGGAAGTGACCTTCGAATGGACGGCGGCCATGCAGCGTGGTAGTGTGGGCGTTTGTATATACATGGATAAGTTGACGTGTGAGATCTTTTCGACCTATGTATCGGATCACATCAGGGAGAATTTGAAGTGGCTTGAGAACCTAGAGGCGAGTCGCCCGCGAGCGACTATAGCGAGAAAATATAATTTCTTTAAGTAACCTCTTGTATCTAACAATCGAGATCAGTTAAGGGGGGTACCTAAGTAATTTGAGCACATTTCATCACCGGCATTGGAGATATACAATTGAGGGGTTCTGATGTGGACTCGTCATCGTTGACTGCCCCCTTCATTTTGTGTATACATAGGGCTGACGCACAGACATCAATTTCCCGAAGCGAACCCGCAGCTCCCCACGGCCTCGTGCACTTCTTTACCAGACATTCACTCGTCTTCATTGCTCTTCCTTCCTCCAAAAATGCCTATAAAGTAGCCATCTATCACACGGAGCCTTGAGCTCTCGCGATCCACCCTCTTAACCCTTATTCCCGCTGTTAGCCTCACCACCGAAATTTCCCCATGGCAGGCTCCATGACTTCTTCACTCTCTCGTCACCGACCAGCTGTTCTTTTCGTGGCTGGAGCTGCTGCTGCCTTCACAGCATATATCATCTACTCGTCCCTTCAGACCCCTTCTTCCCCCAACCTTCGCCGCAGCAATGCCGTGCGACGGCCGAGACGCAATGCTACTACCAATCGCGAACCTTTGGCTAGGGTTGAACCCACTGAATTTCTGTCTGGGGATGACCCCATGAACCTTCTACGACATATTCAACAGGATCCGCCAGATCTAGGAACAACCGATCACTTTGGCGAACAAATCAGGCTCCATGCGGTAAACGTGATTAGCGTCCAGGAACTCAGAGACATCGCCCTGCGATCCGAAGAGGGTGCGAACCTTGAATTTGCCAACCTCGAAACCGCGATCCGTCGTGTCTATGACACTCTTCTCGTCCGATTTCTTGAAGCCGAGTTCCCCAACAGGCCCCTACTACCCTCCGAGAGGGAGGCATTACTCACTTGGTTCGATGGGCGTGGGCCGAGCCGCGATGCAATGCGCAGGGCGTTCGAGAGGCATCCGAGAACATTTGCACCACAAATTGGCGGGGCTCAGGATACGGATGGGAGGGAAAGTGTGGCAGGTACAGAGGTATCATGGCATACTGCTGATCACTCTGCTGAAGAAGACCCAACTCCAGGAGACGGTCAGACCCTACGGCGCACGCTATACCACATTGCAGAGGACCGAGCAAGGCAAGAAGGCGTTATACATCGTGGTGTGAGTTGTAACGGATGTGATGCCAAACCAATTCGTGGCATTCGATGGCGATGTGCAAACTGCGCAGACTTTGACTTCTGCTCGGACTGTGAAGCTACCAATTCTCACACCAAAACTCACATCTTCTATAAAATTCGAGTTCCAGCTCCATATCTTGGACTTCCAAAGCAACCGCCAGTCTACCCAGGAAGACCTCACCTCATGTCTCCATCTATCAATACTCCCTTGAAGAAACGTCTTGTGGCCGAGACTAAGATCGAAGGAGAAGAGGTAGAGGCTTTGTGGGATCAATTCACCTGCTTAGCCGATACCCAATGGAGGGAAGATCCCAACAATATCGGGTGGGCTATCGATCGTCGGTCTTTTAACCAGGCGTTTATACCTCGATACTCAACTTTCACCTCAGCGCCAAACCTCATTTACGACCGCATCTTCTCCTCCTACGACTCTAACCGCGATGGTTTGATTGGGTTCGAAGAATTTGTGAAGGGTCTAGATGGAATGCACTCTCGAGATGGGAAAACCAAGCTGCGGATAGTATTCAACGGTTATGACATTGATGACGACGGTTTCATAGCACGAAAAGACGTCCTGAGGATATTCAGGGCATACTACGCCATCGAAAAGGAGAGCACCCGAAACTACATAGCTGATAGCACCGACGAACTTTCCGTAGCCGGTGCATTGGATGTGATCCAGTCCGGCCAGCCACTAGGCTCCGCTTTTACGCAATCTGGAATTCCTCCTGGCGCCCGCCATCGCCGGCTTGAGGAAAAGACCCCCGATAGGTTCAATGACCCGCGAAGCCGAGGCAGTGGAGCTGTAATGGACGATACTGAAGATGTCGCTGATCGGGAAGAAATCCTTGGGAATGTCGGAGGCGAATACCGCGACATCGACGTAGATGTTATTACTGGAGATCCGCTCCCTCGACCGCAACTCGCACAGGGTCTAGCTGTCGAGGAGAGATGGCGGCGACGACAGTTTTACGTAGACGAAGAGGAAGGCATGAAAGAGCCCGAAGGATACCACGAAGAGGAAGAAATGAGCGACGACGGAAAACACGACGAAGCCGCTGGCGAAAATCCACCTACCCCAGACCGCCAAGATGGCCCGAATGGTTCTCATCGTCCCAGAGGATCACGCTCGTCCTCTAGAGTGCGCTTCCAAGACGATGTTGAAATGGAAACACGCTCCAACGCATCCACCTCCTCTCGTCCCATTGGTGAGCGATGGGGTGGTTACGAGATCCCGGAACCGGAGAAGGATCTTGGAAAAGAGATTCTCTACCAGATAACCCAGCAGGCCTTCAACGAACTGCTCAATCCGCTCTTTCGTGACAAGGAAGATCTTGCCATGGAAGCCTTCGCGACGAAAGCTGAACGGCGAAAACGGAGAGCAGAGTTGGATAAGCTTGCTGAAAAGTTCGACAGTGAAAAAGATATAAATATGGCAATCGCATCCATTGGTGCATATACATACAGCGGACGAATGGTGGAGCGTTTCACTGTGGCAATGGAAGCTTACAAAGACTACTTAGAAGAACTGAGGAAAAGAAAACTTACGCCTACTTTGGCTCGGCAAGAAATCGACATACTCATCACAACCGCCGAACAGTCGGTAGTGGAATCTTGTCAGCCGTTGCTAGACACATTCCAACCAAGCATGGAAGACCTCTGGGATGCTAAGTTGGTACGAGTTCAATTTGCTCATGAGATGGAAACTGTGATACTGAATCTTCTGAGCGGGGTTGGATGGCTCTCTCCTGAGACACCCAGGCCCAAAGATGCAGCTATGCAGGATGATGTAGCTGGGGAAGTGCTAGAACCATCGAATCATGCCTCTCATAGCAGTGACCTCGAACTAAATCATTCTTCAGAGGCTCACATCGTGGACGAACACGATCCGAGTGATTCATTCAGCAGCATCGCTCCTCTACCCGTCTCGCCAGCCTCGCCGAGAAGCACAAATGAAGAAACGGCCTACCGAGACCCTACAATGCCTCAATTCAGACCCAGCAGCACCGCCGACATCGCCAGTCACACTTCCCCAGAACCGCCTACCGTCAACTCGACAGCTCCGCTCAGCCCATCGCCCACCTTCGACTCATTACTCCCACCTCCCTCCGAGTTACCTCCCCTCCCAGCGGACGACCCCTCACCGAACTACCTCTGGTCCGACGCCGCCCCACCGCACCTCCACCAAGACCCCTCAACCAGCAACGAACCCTTCTTCGTGCTGAGCCTCCCACCCCACCTAACCCCACCCACCACCTCCCCACCCGACCAAGACCCCGCAACCCCCTCCTCCGCCCGCCCCCCGACTCCCGTCCCCCTCACCCTCCACACGCGCCCCCACTCCCGCGCCTCAACCCCCCCGCCCCCACCCCCCGTCCGCTACCTCCTAACCCTCAACCCGGAGATCCCGCACCTGGCCGCGCAGCCCTGGATGCCGCGGTTCTCGGCCGAGCGGCCGCTGATGCCGCCCGTGCTCGTCGAGCTGCGGGCTGCGGCGGCGCGGGCCCGCGAGGGCCCGCTGTGGTTGGTGTGGTTGGGGCTGTTGGATGCGGTGCAGCGGCAGATGGAGGAGCGGAAGGGGGCCGGGCTGTTGGGGTTCGAGGAGTTTGAGCGGATCGTGGGGCGCGAGGGAGGGTCGGGGAAACTGAGGTTTTTGGAGGCTTGGATGGATTGGGTTAGTTTTTGAGGGATTGGATTGGGTTAGTTCTTAAGGGATTGGATTGGGGGAGAGATATGGGCATGGGCGTTTCGGTTGGGATGGCGGGATGGATGGATAGGAGGGGGTGGTTTGGGAAAAAGGTGATGATGGATCATGAGGTTTTGAAAGTGGATGTTTTGTATTGTAGATGACAGCGAATACTCTGGATATTGTCAAGTGTGGTAATGTAGCATAGCACAGCAAGCGAGCGCTCTCACTCTGATACTGCGATTAGATCACAACACCTAATGCCCTTCTTCCTCTCTCCCAATCTCAATCCCACCAACCATTCCATCCAGCCCCGCCTAGTCTCACCTGACTGACCACTCCTTCCTTCCACCCTTCTCCCAAAACCCCTTCCTGACGCCTCAGCGCTCCACCCATCCCCCCTCTAACCCCCCACCTCCACCCCCAAAACCTCAATCCCAACCCCTGCCACCACCACCCTTCCCCGCTCTAGCACCGCCACCCCCGCCACATCCGCCACCGCCGTCGCCCCAACCGCCTCCCTCACAACCTCCACCCCCTCCACCCCCGGCCGCCGCAAGTCGACACGCACGCCCCACACGCGGACGCGCTGGTCGTTGCCGGCTGTTATGATGCGCAGGCTGCAGCATGTTTCGTCTGGCGCGGGATCGTAAGACAGAGAGGGAGAGGAAGAGGGGGAAGCGGAGGGCGGGAGGACCGCGCAGGCGGTGACGGCGGAGGCGTGGGCGCGGGGGAGGAGGAGGGTTGATATTTCGAAGGCTGGGGCGGGGTTAGCAGGCGAGGGGGACGAGGTCGATGTCGAGGTCGAGGTGGAAGGGGGAGAGGAGCGGCGGAGGAGGGAGAGGCCGAGGGCGCCGTCGTCGCCGCCTGTGGCGAGGAGGGTCGTGTTGTGGGACAAGGGGTGGGTTGCGAGGCTCTTGATGGTGTTCTGGTGCAGTTTTGTGCGCGTGTGGTGGGTGAGTTGCGAGGGGGCGGGCGCGGACGTGGCGGGTATCCGGGGCGGGGAGCGGGGCGGCGGAAGCGGCCACAGCGCGATGTGGCCGTCGGTCCCGGAGGTTAGGAGGGTTGAGGGGGTGAGGAGGGTGCATTGGGTTAGGCAGGAGGTTAGGTAGGTGGCAGTGGAGAGGAGGCGGAATTGTGAGAGCGGGGTGTAGGTGTAGATCTAGTTGAAGGATAAGTACGCATTGCGTTGGGGATTAGGATAGGAGTACGTACACGGATGGTTGAGTCAGAGTAGACCATACATATCATGAATCCGAGGTTTAGCTCTTGCTTTGGGTCGGAGTCGGGGTGAGGAGAGCCAATCCGTCTGGCAGTGAAGCTCATGACCCTCAGATCCGGAATCTCGCTCTCGGGTAGACAGACAGCCTCGCATACAGCACTCACGCCAATAACTGGCAGTGATCTGATACGCCAGACGTAAAACTCCTCACATCCGCCGCTGCTGAAGAGGTAGGAGCCGTCCTCAGACCATTGCAGGTGTTGGATGCCAGTGGTATGCTTCCGCAGGGTTCGAACACAACGGAGATTCTTTGAGGAGGACTTGGTATTGGCATTCTCAAAGATCTTAATGTCTGTATCTTCAGCGCCGGTTGCAATCAACTGTGTCTCGCCACTTTGTGTCGGTATGAGGGGAGAGACGGCCACCGCTTTGATCTCTCTACCGTGGCCGCCGCTTTGCAAGACTGAGTGAGATGCTTGGTTTTGGCTGCAAATTTTCACATTGGAAGCTTGGGTCCAGACTAGGGTTCCGCCGGTGTTCGTAGGAGTCAGTTGGTGGGGATTAAACGCCCAGTTCCTATGCGCACCGCCACATTCAATGGCCAGGATCTCCTCTTCGGTGGTCTCATTGAAGAGTACGAATTGCTTGCTGCGAAAGCCGTAGACCATTAGACTTCCTTGGTGGATATAAGCGCCCTCGATATTCGGACCGAAGGGCAAAGCGGTCTTGTGGACGAGCTCTGAAGCAGCCTGAGCGATGTCGATGTAATGTACAGCGCAAAATCCGTCACGGCCAGTCGATAAAAGGTAACCACATCCAGTATTAGCGATGGAAGGAGTTGGAGGTATCCAGAGCATTGACGTAACTGTTTCTCGCCCATGGACATCATTTATGATCTTGACCAGAGAGGCTTGTGGAGGACCCTCGCCATCTTTAACCACCGGAGTCTTTGGTATAGCGTACACTGCAATGCTGCCACTTCGGGAACCGATAAAAAGATGCCTGACTTCTGTGCTTGTATCGAGAAGTATCTTGCTGGTAATGATAAATCCTGATGTTAGCTGGGACAGTGGTATAGCCACACACTCTGTCACACAGGGTTGAGATAAGTCTGAGGGGTTTACAAAAAGGAGCTGAGCTTCTGTAGCTCCGACCAACGATACCAACAAGCTCAGTTGTGGATTTTGGGCGCTTTGGAAAGCTGGGTCTAGAAAAAGTCCTGCAACTTTTCCACTCACTCCAACCAACTTTGAAGTAACACCCGTTGATCTTGAATATACAGAAATGCTCCCACTCGATCCTGCAGTAAAGACAAATCCCAGTGAAGTCATGCCTGCAGCAATGGAGTAGCCCTTCAGCTCATCATCTTGACCCAATATATTCCAACTAAGAGCTCTCCCATATTTAGGGCCAACGGATATATTCGAAATCAGAATCTTGCCGTTATTGCTAGTGGCTACGAAAGAACTATCATCAGCAAAAGCATAGCTTCTAAAAATATCGGCGGTTTTCAAGGCCCTCTTTGTCCTTCCATCTGACGACATGCCAGGATCAGTAATTCGGGTAACGGCTCGTTGGCCTACAGTGTCTGACTCAGAAGAATAGAATGCTTCCTCTAACGTCCATTCCTCATTCAAGCAAACTTGGAAATGGTTCGAGGGATGATCTAAGGGAAAATAATAGGTAATGATCTTGCTGTCGGCTGCACCTGTAACAATCTTCATTCCATCTCGCGAATCCAACGCCGCGAGAGACCACATGTTCTTCCCGCAATGAAATGCCGCCGTGTGTACCTGCCGCAGAAGAAAGGGGCATTTTGACACATTGATGCTTCTAGCTTCCACGGAATTTAGTATAAACTCCCATAGCCGCGATGTAGCATCCTCTCCTGTAGATATCAACCGGACCGGTTTGTTGTGCTGCTCACCAGTCGAATTGGGTTCAAAGAACCGTAGGGTCCAAACTCTAGAAAGATGACCCCAACCGATAGCGAGGCAAAGTGTGTTTGAATCTTCGATATCTGAAGCATTGGCCCCAAACCCAGTCTCCCGTATATGGAATGCATCAGCATCCTCTTGCGGAGTCTTTGATGTATCGGAGTTTGGCAAGTTGGAGATATCCCATATTCTTATTGACCGATCATCACTACAGCTAGCCAAAAGTCGATGTGGTCCGGGTGGGTCTGACATTGGGAGCCCTTCAGAGATTCGCACCCCAAATACGGATCCTTCATGGCCTGTAAACACGTGATGAAGTTGGGTTCTCGTTGAGGATGCTTTATTTCCAATCCATGACCAGACCAGAATCCCACCAAATGCTGTACCTGCAGCGACCAATATTCGGTCCAGAGAGAGCCACAATAGGTGGGCGGAGTACAGTATGCAACGTGAACTTGCAGTCAGTTCAGAGATGGAGACTTTCAGCGAATTACTAGAAACATGTAAGCATATGGAGTAAATTTGGAAAATTGTTGGTGCGTCTCGAACGAATGCGAAGGCATCAAAATTTATTACCCATTCATATCAACAAGTCTATGTTGTGAGTTGTCGTAATATGTGAGGCCCAGTTCAAGCAGCGCATTATGGGCAGTTATTGCAGCAGCCTTAAAATGGTAGAACACGTTATCAGATGTTTGAGGCTCAAGCGGGCCAAGAGAAACATCAAGAATCCAATCTGGGGCCTTGGTTATATGGGACAGCCATATATCTACGTTGTTCACCCCTATTTCCAATCCTGGAGATGCTGTTGGAAGCCTAAGCTGCGCTAAACGCAGAGAACAACCTCCCCAGATAATAATAACAACAGTAGATGAGCAGGTATCATGCACCACTATGCCGTGAATTGTTTGAGAATCGAAGATTCGCTTTGTGAGAAGCAGAACGGCACTGTCATGATCAAGAATACGAAGAAATGGTCCCTCGGCGGTAAGAAGGTACTGGCTGCAGAAGGCCAAGGCCGTCACCGGGACGCGGACGCATTCATGCTTTATAAATTTAGCAAGCCATCTTGGTTAAAGCTGAAAAACTTACACGAAGCGTCGCTGACATTGAAGAAATATGTAGTGATTGTTAGGCTGTGATAGCTTTTTGGTGTTGAGTCAGCCGGGAAAATGGCCGCTCCGAAATTTACGATGACGGAATTCTTAAATCTACGATTCCTACGGAACCCAAATTTTATCGCTGAGCTTTCAAAGTATACATTTATTCCATAGGGGTACCTGTTCTTGAGTCAAAATGTCACTAGGTCCTGCGGGCGCGGGCCTGAACCCCGAACAGGCAGATAATTTCGAAGACGTGGGTTTCTGGGCTTGCTGCTGCATAGGCAGAGTGTAGCTAACCGCTGCGATGTAACAGATCGAGAAGCAGTTTGCGGTCAAAGGCAAGTAGATACGCTTCGACTCTGCGATGTTCACGCACTGACCAAGTTCTCGTCCCAGTCGTGCAGCATATGTCAACCTACTGGTCTATACTGGAGAAGATACTAGGCTCGAAGTTACGTCTAACGAAGTTCGATGATGAAATCTACAATCACTTTAAGAAGGAATTTCCCGATTTTGATGCTACAGCTACAATCAATGAGGATGAAATGAAAAGCAAAGAAGCCAAGGAGCGCTGGCGGAACTTCATCTCGGCATATGAGAAGAAGATCGAGGACTTCAACTTTGGGACAATGCTGAGAGCAAATCCTAAATTTGAGTATGGCGAGAAGGAAACCATATTCGGTATGTTTGCTAGTATATTCCTAGGGTATAGAGATGAGCTAACACCAGAATTCAGCGGTGCGCATGCAGTTCTACGCTATTGAGATCGTGCGGTAAGTTCATGGGATTCATTTTTTGTGGAAGCAAGGCAACAATCCTGACTCTATATAGGAATCGCGAAGGCCTAAACGACTGGGTCTACGAGAAAGCAAATGCAGAAAAGAAGTAATCATTACGATGGCTGATATGAGTTATTGATGAGGCATTTCGAGTTGTCCTACTACGCCCATTTCTAAAACGCATAAGCTGCTCAAAGCATTCCGTGTGATTGGCGCCAAGCGCGCCACTCCCCAGTCCCGCTATCGCAAATGATCAGCTCAAAGCAGATTCCAAGCGCAGTTGTAGTCTTTGTTCCAAGTCAACGCCGGATCGTGAGTATCCGATTGTTTTGAAGTGGATGCTGGCAGGATGGGATATTCGAGGTAGAAATTCGTGATGCTAAATGCGTGCCCTTACCACTACATACTATGCGTGACGGAGCAGAGAATCTCCAAGGTCACTGTGCTCAAAGTACAGTCGCTTGCACAATCGGCTTCTGCCCTGCGCACCCTGGAAATTCTTGGCGCACGGTCTTCCTGCAGCTCTTATCTAAACATTGAAACTTACAGTATTATATCTTGTTGGTAGGGGCGACGTGCACGTGACAGGTCACGTGACAGTGCGCGGGCCACTTTGCAGGCTGCCCCACCACCAGAGACGGGTCGGCATAACGTTAAAAATAAGTTGTCACTTCAGCGCGTCTTAGTATCGCTAGATATTGTATATATTATCGCCATCTAGTGACTCTTGTATTTGTTAGTACCCTAGGTGCTTACTGGGGCTGTGCACGTGTGGGGTTAGGTTTGGGGCGGGGGGCGGGGGCCTCACATCCCTGCGGAGCGGAATGCCCTACAGCATCCCTGCAATTCCGGTGGTTAGCGCAGCCACTCCCGCACGGCCCTTTTGTAGGGGAAATTTTGGTATTTTTGCTGTTTAGGGGAAGGTTGACAAAACACGCTAACCACGGGATGCGCCAGGATGCTGTACGTGCGGGAACAAAATCCGGGTACTTTGTACACCACCTCGTCAATTCCGGTGGTTAGCGCAGCCACGTCTGCACGGCCCTACTTTCCCTTAAACAGCAAAAATACCAAAATTTCCCCTACAAAAAGGCCGTGCAGACGTGGCTGTGCTAACCACCGGAATTGACGAGATGGTGTACATACAGCATCTCTTCAATTCCGGTGGTTAGCGCAGCCACTCCCGCACGGCCTTTTTGTAGGGAAATTTTGGTATTTTTACTGTTTAGGGGAAGGTTGACAAAACACGCTAACCACCGGATGCGCCAGGATGCTGTACGGAGGCAGCGGTCAAAAGTTCCTGGCCCCCCTGCGCCACGAATACGCCACGGCTAAGCCACAAAACCACTTTCTTGGCGTTCCGGATTAGGAAGGGTCACGACGGACCTTCTTAATAACTTCTCGCATCTCAGCAGACGTACGGTTGGTTGGGCGACCTGATCGAGGTGCATCTCTAAGGTAGATATTAAGAATTTTGCGGCTTTGGCCGCGATTCCGCGCTTCTTGGATGACCGATTTAATGCGGGAGACGCTCATTCCAGTGGCGGCTTAAATATCGGCATTTATGCTGCTATAAATCTTTATAGTAAGGGCCTAAGCCCTTGTACAGATATTGTATGAATTACCTATCACAAACAGTAAGATATAATAAGGATTTAATATATTTTAGAAGCTTATGGAGTATAGTATTAAGGGGAGAGTCGCCACCCCGCGGTATGCGCCAAGCATTTATTACGCCACACTAAGCCACTAAAGGCTAGCGCACGGGGCCAGGAACTTTTGACCGCTGCCTCCGTACGTTCAGAGCTTCACTTTCTTTGTGATTAAGCTTTTCTCTGGCTTTCTCTTAATTAGTATCACTGTTCCTATACAAAAATTACCTTGAGTTCGTTTCTCTTGCCATTGAACTTTCATGCCAGCTCTATCTACGCCAAAATCTCATTCATCTGGTATATCTTGCATTTCTCATCTTTCTGTAATTTCAGACGGAAAGATGGGATAATCAGCTCTGTGAAACCACGACTGACAAATTTTTAAGATAATTCTCATCCCCTAGGTATTGTGGGTTGCAATTTTGTGAATGCAGCACCAGTGAGCAGGTACAAGGGGGCTACCTGAGCGGGCTGCCGCTCCCTCCCTGCAAGTTTTGTGGCATTTTAGTCGTATCCACGCTGTTTTCGTAGGACATTACTATATTGCCACCAAACTTGCAGGGAGGGAGCGGCAGCCCGCTCAGGTAGCCCCCTTGTACTTCTTGGCGGCAGCTCAGGTTCTTTTTGCGCACGTAAGCGCATGTAATCACCGAGTAGATGGTGAGTCCCTATTGGGTTAGCGTCTGACTTCACGCTAAGCTGCGGGTAGCCAGAATGTAGCGGTTGTTGGCGCTTAACTCCATGTGGCCAAGTGTTCGGAATAGCCGCGCAGGGCTTCCATGGATAGGCTCTGCTGTGGCTTAGCATAGCATCCAAGCACCGACAGCGAAGCCAGCTAGACCGCGAGCCTGCCTTCTCATCCGTTTCCAAACTTATTTTGACAGCATTCTTTTTACATTATTCGGATTCTCATGCGCCATTACGTCAACTCTTTGCACACTGCCTTCATGAATCTCGCCGTGGAACATGCGTCTTTTGCGAGTTGACGAGAACGTCGAGTTCAGCCTGACCGATGATCTGATCGACAACATCCCTCCCTATGCTATCCTTTCACACACATGGGGAGAGGATCATGAAGAGATCAGCTTCAAGGACATGAGCATAGGACCTAAGAAGACGAAGCTCGGATACAACAAGCTCCGCTTCTGCGCACAGCAAGCTGCACGCGATGGTCTGCGACACTTCTGGGTGGATACTTGCTGCATTGATAAAGCGAATAGCGTAGAGCTTCAAGAAGCTATTAACTCTATGTTTCGCTGGTATCGCAATGCAGAAAAATGTTATGTGTATTTGGCAGATATTTCGACAAACGGTTACGATCAGAGCAGCCCGTCTTCACAGCCATGGGAGCCAGCTTTTCGCCAATGCCGATGGTTTACCCGCGGCTGGACGCTTCAAGAGCTCCTTGCTCCGTCGTCGGTTGAATTCTTCTGCTTAAAAGGAAAGCGGCTCGGCGACAAGAAGTTATTAGAGCGGCAAATTCACGAGATAACAGGAATTCCGATCGGTGCTTTGCAAGGCACTCCTTTATCCGAATTCAGCGTCGACGAGCGGATGTCATGGGCGGAAAATCGTCAGACTAAGCGCGAAGAGGATAAGGCGTATTCTCTGCTAGGCATTTTCGACGTCTACATGCCATTTATATATGGCGAAAGTACGGGCAATGCGTTGCGTAGGTTGCGGAAAGAAATCTATGGTGGTAAGTGGACTGCTTTATTGTTCATCCAGTCTCATATAGTAACGAAGGCTGTTGACTAACAGCGGGTGCTTAGATTACCCACTAGAGCGCCTACCGTACGCCGCCGAAGCGCCCTTCAACTCGTACACGAAGCAACACGAGCCCACCTGCCTTCCCGATACCCGCGTTGACCTCCGTCGAGTGATATACAACTGGGCTGATGGACAAGATGAGCGAACAATCTTCTGGTTGAATGGCTTGGCCGGCACCGGGAAGTCCACAATCGCCCGGACCGTCGCACGGCATTACTTCGACAAGCAGCGTCTCGGAGCCAGCTTCTTCTTCTCACGAGGTGGCGGAGACGTTAGCTATGCCGGCAAGTTCGTAACGAGTATTGCTGTGCAGCTTGCAACTAGCATACCCACTCTACACCAGTACGTTAGCGGTGCTGTTACGGAGCACAGCGACATTGCGAGCCGATCTCTTCGCGACCAGTGGAATAAGCTTGTGCTCGGACCGCTATCGAGGCTAGACGGCACCGGCCGCCAGACATCGTACATTCTTGTAGTCGACGCGCTTGATGAGTGCGGCGACGAAGACGATATCCGGGCTATCCTACATCTCTTGGCCGAGATTCGATTGTTGGGGAAGGTACGGCTACGAGTGTTTCTGACGAGCAGACCGGAGACCCCCATTCGGCATAGGTTCTGCCAGATACCGGATAGGGAACACCAAGACTTTATGCTCCACAACATATCACCATTAATTGTTGACCACGATATCGCCATCTTTCTCGAATACGATCTCAAAGTTATCCGACAGGAACGCTCTCTAGATACCAGTTGGCCGGGCGAAGAAATTGTCAGACAACTAGTCCGGAATGCATGTGGACTGTTCATCTGGGCCGCAACTGCTTGTCGCTTTATCCGCGAAGGGAAACGTTTTGCAGCCAGACGACTCGATACGATTCTCAAGGGTAGTGGTGACGCCGTCACAGAACCGGAGAAACACCTCGACGAGATCTACACAACTGTCCTTAGTCATTCCGTCTCCTCGGAGTACACAGAGGAGGAGAAGAAGGAGTCGTATCGCATGCTTAGACAGATCCTTGGTAGCATCGTCATTCTCTTTTCACCCCTTTCTGCACACTCTTTGCACAAGCTGCTCCCTGTGACGAAGGAAGACATCGATCAGACACTGGAGGATCTGCACTCCGTTGTAGACATTCCAAAGGACTACAATCAGCTATTTCGTCTACACCACCCTTCATTTCGCGACTTCCTTCTTAGCAACGGCAGGTGTAAGGATCCAAACTTCTGGGTGGACGAGAAGCAAGCACATCGAATGCTAGCGAAAAGCTGTATTCGGCTTATGTCAACATTTCTGAAGCAGGATGTCTGTGAAGTGAACGCTCTAGGTACGCTTGCAACCCAGATCGAGGGCAGTCGAGTAGAGCAGTGTCTTCCAAATGAAGTCCGGTATGCATGTCTGTACTGGATTCAGCACCTTCAGAAGAGCTGTACTCAGCTCCGTGACAACAACCAAGTGCATCAGTTCTTACAGCAGCATCTACTCCATTGGCTTGAGGCCCTCAGCTGGATGGGCAAGGTATCTGAGGGGAACCATGCTATCACTTTGTTAGAATCATTTGCTCCTGTCAGTTTACCTCTAGCGTGGCAACAGCCTTCGCTGATAATTCGGTTAGTCTAGCGCTTGCCCCTCTCTTTCAGCTTTCGTCCACGACGCGAAGCGCTTCATCCTCTATAACCGGTCAGCAATTGAACTGGCTCCCCTGCAGACATACTGCAGTGCGCTTGTATTCGCACCGACGGCTAGCATAATAAGGAAGCAGTTCAAAGAATATATACCTAGATGGGTACGAAAATCACCAAAGGTTGAAAGCAACTGGAACGCGTTATTGCAGACGCTTGAGGGCCATTCCGATCCCGTCAATGCCGTGGCGTTCTCGCCGGACGGCAAGAAGCTTGCGTCGGCATCGAGCGACGGGACGGTCAAGCTGTGGGACGCTGGGTTGGGCACAGTACTACAGACGCTCGAGGGCCATTCGAGCTACATCAAGGGCGTGGCGTTCTCACCGGACGGCAAGACGCTGGCGTCGGCATCGGACGACAGCACGGTCAAGCTGTGGGACGCCGGGTCGGGCGCCGTGCTACAGACGCTCAAGGGCCACTCGGGCTACATCGTCGGCGTAGCCTTCTCGCCGGACGGTAGAACGCTGGCGTCAGCATCGTGGGACGGCACCGTTAAGGTTTGGGACGTACGGTCGGGGGCGGCTCTGCAGACGCTCGAGGGCCACTCGGGATGGGTCTACAGCGTGGCCTTCTCGCCGGATGGCAAGACTCTGGCGTCAGCATCGTACGATAAAATGGTCATACTGTGGGACGCCGGCTATAGGGAACTAAGACTGACGCTTAAGGGCCATTCGGCTTCCGTCAACGCCGTGATCTTCTCGCCGGACGGCAAGACACTGGCGTCGGCATCGAACGACAGCACGGTCAAGCTATGGGACGCCAAGTCGGGAGTTCTACTAGAAACGCTCAAAGGCCATTCAAGCTTTGTCGTTGCCGTTGCCTTCTCGCCGAATGGCAAGATACTAGCATCGGCATCGCATGGGACTGTCAAGCTGTGGGAGGCCAGCTTGAGAAAGCAGATGCAGACGCTCCGGGCCCGTTCCGCAGGCTCCCTCCTCGCTGTGACCTTTTCGCCAAAAGGCCAGTTATTAGCATCGGCATCAGGCGGCGGGGCTGTCGATATTTGGGACGCTGGGTTAGTAGCGGGTCGATATACGCTTGGGGATCATTCAAGTGTCATCAATTCTGTGGTCTTTTCGCCGGACGGCAAGTTACTAGCATCAGCATCGGGTGACAAGACGGTTAAGCTATGGGAGGTTAGCTCAGGAACGGCCTTGAAGACGTTTAAAACCCATTCGAGTTGCGTCTTTTACGTGGCGTTCTCGCCGGATGGCAAGACGCTGGCGTCAGCATCGGACGACAGCACGGTCAAGCTGTGGGACACCGAGTCGGGCGCCGTGCTGCAGACGCTCCGGGGCCATTCGAGTTCGGTCAGCGCCGTGGCCTTCTCGCCAGACGGCAAGACGTTGGCGTCGTCATCGCACGACAGCACGGTCAAGCTGTGGGATGCCGGTTCGGGCGCCGTGCTGCAGACGCTCCGGACCCATTCGGTTTGGGCCAAAGCCGTGGCCTTCTCGCTAGATGGCAGGATGCTGGCGTCGGCATCGAATGACATATTGGTCAAGCTATGGGACGCCGGGTCGGGTGCTGTACTGCAGACGCTCGAGGGTCATTCGAACTACATCAACGGCGTGGCGTTCTCGCCAGACGGCAAGACGCTGGCGTCGGCATCGGAAGACAGCACGGTCAAGTTGTGGGACGCCGGGTCGGGCGCCGTGCTGCAGACACTCACAGTTGACTCTGTTATTTACAGTCTCTCATTCTCCGATCATGGAACGTTTCTTCAAACCGATAGAGGGCCATTATACAACACACGTCTTTCCAGTAACGCGGCTCTTTCTAGACCAAGTCTTCCGCCGTCCATATTTGTTAGTAAACGTTGGGTAAGTCGGAATGGAGAAAGGCTTCTTTGGCTTCCGTCCGAATATCGACCAATCCGCGTTGCTGTTCAAGACGGTATTGTGGTATTTGGGTGTGTCTCCGGTCGGGTTCTCATTATGGAATTCGCCTTCTGAAATGTCCCTTGACCTCCTGCCACCCACCTACATTGCGGAAGGTTTATATTTTATACCTCTGGTTAGGGGGCGATGAGTAATGTTTTAATTAGCGGGTTTGAAAATGATTTTGACTCGTGTGATAAAACGATGAGTCTCTGGTAGTGGGTTCGCTTCTGCTTGGCTCTGTGTGGCTTGGACAAAGACCATTTTACGCGCGCTTAGGTCATCGAAGCACGCAGCACTAATCCAGATTTGGTTAGAGGCCGCCGAGGATCGCGTTCCCAAAGATCCTGCAACTGTTGAGCGCGAACAGTAGAAGCAAGACGTTTAACTTGATCTAGGCATTCAGTACAGAAAATACTATAGTGTAGTTATATAAGTATTCACGTAATAGACCAGAGTATAAATGCTGCCAAGAAGTACCTGCTCGCTAGTTTTAGAATAACGAAATTGCAATATACGGAAGATAAAGAGTTAAAAATAGCTGAAAGTATTATAAACAGGTATTATAAGAGGTATATTACTTAGACGTTTGGTCCGGAATATAATACTTTAACATCGGGAAAATATCCGCAGGCTGGGTTTCAAGTCGACTTTACTAAGCGCGTTTCGCGTAATTGACATGCAGTTGACCAACTTAACATGCAATTTGACTAACTTGACACGCAATTGACCAACTTGACATGCAACTTAACTAACTTAACACGCAATTGACCAACTTAACATGCAACTTAACTAACTTAACACGCAGTTAACCAACTTGACATATTTAAAAGTTAAACAACACGCAATTAACCTGCAATTAACCAATTTGACATATTTATAAGTTAAATAATACGCAGTTGACCAACTTATACATTCCTTAATATGCAATTGAGGTAATGTAATATATTATTTAAGTTACATGCTAATTACAAGAGGCTCTGCACGAAGCTCTGCACGAAGCTCTGCACGAAGCTCTGCACGAAGCTCTGCACGAAGCTCTGCACGAAGCTCCGCGACAGAGGCTCCGCACGAGGCTCCGCACGAAGCTCCGCACGAAGCTCTGCGTACAGAGG
>Ga0307507_10003360_pt1 | contig 31266 bp, 13 predicted proteins | sample 7_EM_MG_FD_207223 | JGI IMG/M metagenome (GOLD analysis project Ga0307507, IMG submission 207223) | Populus trichocarpa ectomycorrhiza microbial communities from riparian zone in the Pacific Northwest, United States - 7_EM | ecosystem: Host-associated > Plants > Roots > Unclassified | place... | reverse complement strand
GAGGCCTCCACTAGGCTTTTTTACAAATAGGATAGGGGAAGTAAAAGGGGCTTAACTTAGCTTAATAAACCCTTTATCTAGGTTATTAATTAAGTACTACTTTGTTGCTTTTAGCTTGTCTATTAATTATTAGTAGAGGGGGCTATAGCCTAGCGAGTTATTAGCTTCCAATTAAATCTTATAATTATATGTCTGGTAAGGGGGTAACTTGTCTAAAGCTGCCCTTGAGAACGCGTCCTTGTACTTAGTATAGATAGTAGGAAGAAGACGTTTAACTAGTTCCTTATTAATTTTCTTAATTAGCTTTTCTTCCCTCTTATTAATAATCCGGTTAATCTTGTATAGGCTTGTTGTAAAGACCTTATTTTCCTTCTAGTATATATTAAAGTAGAACACTATAGCGCTAATTGCGGTAATGTCTACTATAGGGGGGTTGCAGGATAATGGGGGTGTGCGTGACCTTAGGGCCCTCTAGGGTATTAGCGTTATTATTACTTCTTTTAGCTCCTGTCGCATCTTTTAGAGGTTATCCCTTATATCTTATTAGTACGTTCTTTTCCATACTGGTTGGATCTACGCGATTTGGACGCTGTCCATATTACTATCTGTCCCGCTTCCGTACGTAGAGTCCTCCTCGAACGTAGCGCTTTGGGAGAGTATCTTTATTAGTATAGAGTTCTTTCTAGCTTTATGGCGGGCGTCTTCTTGGGTGAAGGCTAGGTTACGGGCCTAGACATCCTACTAATATATAGGGTTAGACTTCGCGGCTAGTGTCTTGTGGTCGGTTCGAATTTCTCTAATAAAAGAGGGTAATTTTGGTCTATCCTCCGGCTAGATAAACTGTCTTTGTTATACGTTCAGCTAAATATTAAAGTAGGACATCTATTTTCGGCTAAGGATTATATCGTGGGACCCTAGGTCTAAGATGCAGAAAGGGATGCCATATTAACGTCGTCTATTAAGGGAGATATATAACTTTAGGATATAGGTGACCGGCTTACCGGCTTGGCCGTTATAGCCTTTTACCTGGACAGGCTTCTCTAGTAGGGTGGCTTTTATATTTAGAAACTTGGCAACGTTAATTGCATAGGTAGTATTTATAAAGGCAAAGCTATTTGCTCTAGTGTTAATAAGGGCAGTTGAGTTAACTCTATATCCATTTTGAGATACTGTATATAGAACTATAAAGTGTTTTCCACCCATTAACTAACTTAGATTAATCTCTTTAAGATTAATAGGATACCCTAGGGGGGAGTCTTTTCCTAGGGTTCTTCTTTTCCTAACTTATTAGACGTTTTTCCTTTCTCTATCTTCTTGATATCCCCTAGTTCTGGGTAAGATAAGGCAAAGTAACCCTCCTTATTGCAGTTGTAGCACGTGGCCGAGGCGGGGTTGATTGGGGTATTACAATAAGTACTAGTCGAGGGCGTGGTATGTGGCTGGTCGGGCAAGGCTCGTCAGTATGTAGTTGTGACCGCTTTTGGTGTAAGAGTAGACGTAGCTTGTCTTCCTGCTCCAGCTCCTATAGGTGTGGCTGGCGAGTTGCGATTGCTATATAGTCGCTTCTGCCGATTAGGGCGGGCGTTAATCCGCTTTAGTTCTATATCTAAAGATAGGCAATGAGCTGCAAGTTTTTTATAGGTTAGTAGGTTATCTAAGGTTATAGCAATCTTCTCTTATAGCTGGATTGTTAGCTTATTATATAAGTCCAAATGGTAGTTCTTAAGGGGAACCTGGCCTTCTCCTATAAGGTGTAGGAATTGAGTCTGGAATTCGGCAAAGGGTTGGTTTGGTTTTATTATTAGGCGATTATAGTTATACTAGGCATCCTATACTTTGTTTAGGTTAACGTAGATGGTAGCCAGGTACCATATTATCTTATTAATAGATGTAAATTGGACAGGGGAATCGTCCTTAAACTTAGCTTAAAGGTGCCGTTGGGCATCCCCTATAGTTCGACTAAAGAGGTAGAGCATTTTGGCTTCTTTAGAAAGGAAATGGTTGTGGTTAACGCGGAGCTTTCTTTATACTTAAATCCTCTAATTCTTAAAGGTAGGGTCTATCCCATTAGACAGTAGTTGGGGGTTAGGGAGCTTAATGGACTTTAATTATTTTGTTATTATATTTATACTCCCTAGTATATCACATTTAGTTAAGTGAATAGGACGACTAGGACTTCTAGAAGGGGGGGCTAAGCTTTATAGGGCCGCGAGGCTATCTAGGATCTCTTATAGGGTTTCCTGTATGCTTTAAGCTTAGAGACGGTCGGCTTCCTAATTAGCCATTAGGGTATGAATCTATTTGTATACATCTATACTATTATTATTATCCTTAATTTCGGATCCTAATTGAATCTTATATTCTTCTTAGGTTAGGGCAGCTCTTTTAGATAAGCTCGCTTTAGGTGCCATTATTGGCTTCCTAGGGTTTATTAGAATTATACGATTCGGTTTTAATTTTAGGGGTACAGGTCTAATCCTGTCTGGTTTATAGGGTGGGATATTATTAAGGCCTTCCCAGGTAATGTAGAGTTGTTTTGGTGTCTGAGTATAGCGCGTTAATGTGTTATTGCAGACAAAGTTTCTTATAGGGTGGGATATTATTAAGGCCTTCCCAGGCAGTGTATGGAGAGCTTAGTATAATATAACGGCTTGTATAAATGCCTTTGAACCGAAGCTTATGGATTACTATCTAATGAAGATACTAAGCTAAGGAGAAGAAAAGAAGGGGGTTGCCAGGACCATAGTAAACATATATAAAAGGGCAGCCGCCAAGGCGCTAGCGGTAAGCGAGCCAATCGTAGGTTGGCAGAATATGGCAGCAGCATGGCAGAATTTGGCAGGTGACGCGCTCTAGCACCGTTACAAGGGGAGCCTAAACTAGCTATTAATTCTCTATTAGGCTATGCCACTCCTTACTAACTAATTAAAGGCTCTATATACTAAAAATAAGCAGATAGCTAGTAAGGTTAAGGGCTTATTAGACTGTCTAGATAAGTCCTAGGGAGCCTAGTCTTTATAGCTTTAACTACTAATATCTAAAAGCCTTATATTTTAACTGGAACCCCTTTTAGCTATAGTAGTAGTATACTAGTCTACTAACCCCCTACATCCGCCTATAGAAGCAGCCCTTTAGTTCTATCTATTATAGAATCTAGTAGATATATATCCGCTTAGGCAAGTGCTATAGGCTCTCCTTTCTATATAGCTTTGCTACCACTGCTGCCACAGCCGCTACTGCTACTGCCGCAGCTACTACTGCTACCGCCATAGCTAGAGCCGCAGTCCTAGCTAGAGCCTAGGTCTAGGTCTCCTCCTATATACTATATAAGCTATGCAGTAAACTCTATATAGGCCCTTTAGTATAAGTGGACTAAAGGGCTAGGGGGTAATTCTTTTATAGTAGTACTAAATTTTAAATAGGGTAGTAAATGGCGGGCTAGCTAGTAGAAGGAGGTTTAATAGTACTCCTTACAGCTTAAGGTTATTAAGGAGATTAAGCGGGTTGTGTAGGCCTAGAAGGTTAGCAAGGAGGTGGCTATATAGTAGGTTAATCTACAGTAGGAGCAGATGCAGTGCTTGCTAAATTAACTTTATAAACGGCTTTAAGCGGGTAAAAAAGCTTTAAAATAGTTATATATATTATCTATATCTAAATTCTAATAAGTTCTATTAAAGCCTTTGTCTATAGCCCCCTAGGGGCTTATTTTGGTGTAATATAAGTTTAATAGGGTGCTTTAGGGTGCTTTATAATGGCGGCGCGTAACTTAAAATGTAAATAACTCTATTAACCTACGGCTGATTCTTGCTATTCTAGTGCAAACAGAAAGCGCTTAGTAGGCTCTACGTATAGGGCTTAACGGGTGTTAAAAAAGCGGCGTTGCTGGCGATTAAAATTCGACTGTGGATATGGGGCAACCTCCACAGTTGCTGAACGCACGGGCCCCCTTGCCTGCGTAATCATGACTTAGCCGCGGATTCAGCCATACAAATGTAACTGTGCATATACTATTGGTCTGAGCTTGCTGAGGTAAAGCGAGCTCAGACCATAGAATCGATTAGCGGACGTACGTATATCCGCAAGCGGATATCGCTAACCTTTTTTAACAAAAAGTTAATTCTATGGTCTGAGGGACTTTCGCAAGGTTTCTTAGGCAATCCAACTTGTTTTGTATGTAGAGCAGTCACCTTTTTCAACGAAATTGATCTACACCCCCACAACAGCTATTATCTCAGAAATACCGTCAAATTGATCAGCAGAAGCAGCTCTATAATCGATGAGTATATCTACTCCGTACGCCTCCATGATATCTAGTAAAGCGCCGCCGAATGGGCGATTCGCCTACTTAGGGTCTGCACGAAGGTCTGCACCAAGCTTTGCACCAAGCTCCGCACAAAGCTCTGCGTACGGAGGGTCTGCACGAAGGTCCGCACGAAGGTCTGCGTACGGAGACTCTGCACGAAGGTCTGCACGAAGCTTTGCACAAAGCTCTGCACGAAGCTTTACACGAAGCTCTGCACGAGGCTTTGCACGAAGCTCTGCACGAGGCTCTGCTCAAAGCTCTGCTCGAAGCTCTGCTCGAATCTCTGCACAAGGCTCTACTCAAAGCTTTGCACGAGGCTCTACTCGAAGCTCTGCATGAAGAGACCCGCAGTACAATTAAGGACGTTGCAGATATCCATTTAGCTGGCGTTTAATAAAACTATATATAGAGGTTTACGCTTTTAACAACACGTTTTTTTTTTTTTTTGACGAAAATGATCATAAGACCTGAAAATACCTAAGTGATAAAAATGATATATTCTGAAAGCCTAGGTTCTGTTATATAATCGATCAACTTTAGGAAATGATATAAAATACTAGTGTTGAGTTATTTTAATATCCGCAACCTCCGCAACGCGGATATCGTTTACGCGCTTTGCAAATATTGCGAATCACCCTCAGACCACATTTTCGATTTTACGTGGAGCGGATATAAAATTATTCCGAATATGTGGTCTGAGCTTGCTGAGGTAATTGCGACGTGGCGTATTTTAACACTCCCGGAGCTTTCGGCAACACTGGCCGAGCTTCAGACTCCCAGCATCTAAACCGCGATCAGTTTTCCCGACAGCCATCTACAACTTCGCGATGCAGTTCAACATGCGGCTATGTCTATATCGTAGGCTTCCATGACACATAACCAAAACATTACGCCGCCTTCGAGTTTTGCGCGCCCTTTGACGCCGCCGCCGACCGACGAAAAGCAGTTTCCGCAAGTCCATCGAGTCCTCGCGCTCTTCAAGAATATCCGAGCCGGTAGACATACCAAACAACAGCTAGAGATCGAGTTTCAGCTTGTAGAAGGAGACTACGATGAGATAGACCGTCAGATTGACCGAGACGAGGTGCTGTCAGGATACGTCAAAGATAAGATACGGTGAGTGCTCCAGACACAAGTGGGCATGGTGGCTAACGACAGGACTGGGGCAGGTATGATTACAACGGAGAAACATATCAACAGCATATTCCGAATATGACCGATATATCTCGACTGGACCGATGGGAATGGATGGCGCCAAACTAACTTTATTGATAGAATGATAGAAACGGCTTAACGACCAAGAAATATGCAAATTCGACACTAAGAATGTACTACTCCAAATTACTTCCCTATATGATACTCCGCTTGCAATTCAATTTACCAGTTATGCCAAAGCGCATTATCTGTTCCTAGCACAAATAAATCGATTCTGTTAGCGCCCCATGAGACGGGGATAGGTCGTGACAGCGAGATTCCACCAAGGGATTCCCATCCACCCCATCTCGAACCGTCCCACCATCTGTGCCACGGGGCCTCATCCGTACCCAGGGCAAAAATTTCAAGTCGGTTAGGGCCCCAGGCGACTGCCGAAGGTGGAGAAGAAAGAACGCCGCCAAGGGACTCCCACCCACCCCATCGTGAACCGTCCCACCATCTGTGCCACAGGGCCTCATCCGTACCCAGGGCAAAAATGTCAAGTCGGTTAGGGCCCCAGGCGACTGCCGAAGGTGGGGAAGAAAGAACGCCGCCAAGGGACTCCCACTGACCAGGAGTGACCCGCTCTAGGAGCAAATGTTTGCTTTCAGCCGGCGAAGTGATTGGGGAAGAGCTCGGTTGGCGTGGCAAGTATGGATCAAGGTGGCCGACTGGCTGTGGAACAGCGGAAATAATACTTGCGCATTGAATAGATGCAAGCAACAAGGAGGTTAAACAGATCATGGTGGTGAAGTCCTAGAGTGTTCAAAAAGTTCAGTGAGGGTAATAGGGAATTGGAGCGAGATAATATCGCCGCACTGGTTGCCTTATAGTTCCAAGGTCATGACCACCCGTAATCACATGTTGTCGACCGTGGTGATTACAAATCGTCGTCGTCAGCGAGCTCAGACGTGATTTTGTTTGGCGCGGATATTCTACTGGTCCGCTGCGCAGGCAAAATGCAGACAGCTGCGGGCGAATTTCGAGAGGGATATATGTCGGTGTTGCAGTGCCAGCGTGGTTTTCATTTTCAATATTGGCCAATCAGATTGATCAATATTGGCACTAATTAATATTGGCGAATATTGGCGAATATTGGCGAATATTGGCGAGTGTGACGGCGCGTCACCTAGTCAGGGGTTCGCTTAGGACTTGGCATGTGTATATGGACGTGGCCTCACCACCTTCTCTTGCTCCTCAGCTTAATATCTTCGTAATATAGCATTCGTTCGCTTCATCTTAGAAGCATTTATTTAAGTCTTCGTTAAGACGTTTGTTTAATGGTTTAAGCCGTCACATTATATTAAGCTCCCCAGTCATACACAGGCTGCGGTATCTCAGATTCTTAGGTTCTTAGGTTCTTAGGTTCAGGTCTTAGGTACCCCAGGCTCGCGTCTCTTTTTTATTATTACTTTCTTTTATTAAAATGGATCTGATGCAGGCTCTCGCAGATTTACAGGCCCAAGTCGGACAGCTACAGGCGGAGATCCAATTTTTACGTTCTAATTCGACCACCCCCTCTTAACCGAAACCCTCCCTTCCAGACCCCAAAAAGTTCAACGGATATTCTTATAAATTTAACACTTAGCTGCCGTTAATTAAGGCAAAGCTACAGGTTAATAGTGCGGCTATTGGCGATACAGTTGCGCAGTTCTACTACGTATACTTAAATCTTAATAGCAGTGTACAGGCAATGGTTCTCCCCTAGCTTAGATAGGCAGAGAAGTTAAATATATAGGATTACAATACGATTCTAGATTAGTTGGTATAGGTATATAATAATCCGAACAAGGTTTAAGAGGTAGAAGATAGGCTGCTGTCCCTACGTTAAGGCAATAATTTAGTACCAACCTATATATTAAAATTCGAACGCGTTCTGTATGAGGCAAGTGGGCAGGATTAGCCAGACATTAATAAGATATTAATATTTAGGAACGGGCTGAGCTTTACTATCCGCAGTAGGCTTAATTAATAGCTTAATCTGCTGAAAAAATATTCTAATTTTGTTTGAATTGTTTAACAACTGGCTGGCTGATTGTCTTCTTATTCTATAGTATAACCTTCTAGCAACGGCAATTACCAACGCGGATCGGAGCCTATGGATATTGGTGCTATTGGGATTAATACAGTTAGTATCCCTAGTCCTTAATCTAGCCCTTAATCTACCCTATGATCTACTAGCCCCCCTATAGGGCCCCGCGCTTAATTAATGTTACCAGCTTACTAAGAATAATGTAGATTGGAAGGACGTTATACGCAATGTGGTGCACATAACCACTGGGTTACAGACTGTTTGTTACAACTATATAGGAAACAGATTAATATAGAGACTCTCTGCTAGCAGAGATTAGAATCGGAATTAGGTATAGATGAGGAAATTCATCAGTTATAAAGGGGTGAAATTTAATCTGCTTTTTCCTGTATATAAGATAGATAGCACCTAGAGAATAAAGCCTAAGGGCAGGCTTTTTCAAAGGGGGGGGTAATGTAACGGCGCTGGAGCGCGTCACCTAGTCAGGGGTTCGCTTAGGACTTGGTATGTGTATATAGACGTGGCCTTACCACCTTCTCTTGCTCCTTAGCTTAATATCTTCGTAATATAGCATTCGTTCGCTTTATCTTAGAAGCATTTGTTTAAGTCTTCGTTAAGACGTTTGTTTAATGGTTCGAGCCGTCACAGCGAGTATTGGCGATATTTGTAATATTTGCAGATCCTCTTAGCAACCTTTCAAAAAAAATTAACTTTAACATCGTATAGATAAATTATTAAATATTATAGCTTCTAAAGCAGACTTATTACTTTTTATACCTATATTAGACTCCTTTAATGTAAAAGAGTTATTAAACTACTAGTAAAAAAAGACTTTTAACCTATAGATAGTGGTTAGTAGGGATTTCCTTCGCAAATCCTATCCCTTTGTTATGCTTTGTGGTAGGGGGTAAGCTTTAAGTAGAGCCTTGTATAGAGCTTTAGTAAAGCTTTATATAGAGGTTTACGTAGAGCCTTATTTAGTGTCATGGCACTGACCTAATGCATACTGTTTCATACTGTCTTGTACTGTTCCCTACTATTAGCTAGCCCACCACTAGCGACTTGGCGGCCGGCCCTACTATTTGTATATAATACCCCCTTTCCACCTTCTTCCCCTCTTTATACCATAACGTAGTTATTTAGTCTACTTTATTGCAGCACTGTGACAGTTTGTGGTATCTTTAATTTGCGCCCTGTCGCGATTACTGATTCCCCATACCCTAGCTAATTAACCTCCGCCCCAGAGCAATTGCGACCTGCGCACGCCTCTACTAAAACTAATACATCCCTAATACAGTCCTAGAACAATCCTTAGTTTTTACCTAGCGCCTAGATAGGCGACACTAATGACGCCAAAATGGCCAAAACCTAGAACCCCTGCAACGTTTTCGCAGACCTATTTACAGAGACATACCCTAATATCGCGTGGACAATCCGCCGCTCCCCACTATACCCTAAGACCTTTGAGCCCAGTAAAGCTTACCTTACCCTTATTAACTATACTAATAAGTTCCTTAACAACATTAAAGCAGGACTATAGTATATGTATAACACAAACACCGCCAATAAGAAAGCTAACAAAAACCTTAGTGCCCTTATTGCTTTTTAGATAGGAACTATTAACTCCTAGGCAGAGACTATTACCGTTCTAAAACAATTAACCCCTATAACAATGGTAGTAACCTAGCAGAAAAAACGGAGATCTAAAGACCCGCTAATATTTAGTAGAAAAGGCACCCTACTAGAACAATAAGCTAATTTTAAGGCCTGGCATATTAAGATTAAGGGAGTCTTTGACTGGGACTAGAACTATTTTAATATAGTTTAGTCCCAGATTCTTTATATCTTAGACATGCTAGAGGATAAGGCCTATAAGTTTATTAAGCAGGGCCTAGAGCTTATATATAAGAACCCAAATAACACATCTGCGTGGAAATGGCCTACTAAGGAAGATATGCTTAAAGACCTTACTGCCTACTATAAGGTCTTTAATATAACCCAGGTTATAAAGAACAAGCTTAACCATTTCCCCTAAGGTAAGTGTAATTACTGGTCCTGGAAGGGAAAGCTTAATAAGCTAATGGTTTGCGCCAAGAAGACAGACAAATAGAAGGTAGACCTACTCCGAAAGTTCATCTCTTTAAAGATAGAAGAGCTGGTACTTAGACTGGCCTATAAAATTAATAATAGCGACTATACAGGTTGGAGCAAGTAGATGGATATGTTTGCTAAGAACCTTGTGAACTATGCACACCAAGCTAACCTTAAGAAGAACGCTAACTACCGCCTACCTACCTAAGCCCCTGCCCCTATATTAACCCTAACCCTAGCAGTAACTGGAGAACCTATAGACCTTAATAGAATCTTAGATACAGAGCGCAAGCGCCATGTTAATAATAGACTGTGCCTTACCTATGGCCTGCCTAGCTACTGGAAGGATGCCCATAACCCTACTAAAATAGCAAACCTAGTCCTAATGCCACCCTATTAAATAACATAAACAAATAACCGCGGACGCGGTGACCGTAGAGTCCATTATGGACGCAGTAACTGCAGAGCCTATTATGGCCGCGGCGGACAACCCCCCCCCTTTAACCCTACGGCTTAGTTACTCTAAACCATGCCCTATATGGGAGCCCAACCCGTTAACAACGCCTAGTATTGGCGACTTTGCGCTAGTAAATACGAACACGGCCACATTGTTGGTAAGGTATTGTCTTCCTATACCCTAACTAAAATAGAGACTGATACTACCAGCTAGACGGACATTGGACCGCCTTGCCAAGACAGTCCTATACCCCAGTTGTTAAAAGGCAGACCCTTAGACTAAGTCGCGCCTAAGGGGCTAGGATAATAGCAACTCTTAGTTAGTATCTAGTAGAGCATAGGCGTATATAGCAGATTCTATACATATTAGAGGAGTTTATATAAGGCGGACAGAGGAGGGCTATATGGCAAACTAGTATTAAGTAGTATTAATCTAACGCTTTAGGATAGAATCTCCCTTCCACTAAATACCCGCTTTATATTAGTTCTTCACCCACCTTATATATCCTTATCCCAGCTATTTATTACTCATTCCCTCTCTTTATAGGGTCCTAAGGTAGCTTACGCGGTATTTTAGGTTTAATACTTAATTAGTTTGCAGGATCCTAAGGCCTATCCAGTGTCTTAGGTTAACTATTTAATTGGCTTGCCTCTTATTATACTAAAACTTAAATAAGTATTTACATTAACTATTTATAACTAAAACTAACCAGATAGAATTATGCCCTAGGATTATACCCTAGGGAAATTACTCTTAATAGCTTATAATATACGCCACCAAAAAACCTTATTATATATTAGGGATATCTTCTCTTCCTATAGCTTGTCTACTATACGAGTTTAAACCTTCTTCTATATAGGTAGAGGAACCTATATCTAAGAATTATAGGTTTTAGTAAGATCCTTAGCTTCCTTATATAACGGAACCTTATAGCTTAGACTACGGTGGGTTCTATTATTGGGCTGGGTATGTAGGTAAGAACAAAACAACAACATAATAATAACTGGTGAAGTGGTTGCCCAACAGATTAACTCTAATTATATTCTGAGATTCACTATAAGGAGAGAACTATCTACGGTAGGGACTAAGGTCCTTTAAATACACAACCGTACTCCTAAGAAATCCTCTCTTATACGTGAGGTACGTGTTATACGTATTATACGTGGCGTATACTACGTATACTTTGTATACTGCGTATAATATTATATAACTCGCTTACTATTCCTCGTTATATGGTTCCACTAGATCCATCCTAGACCGTACTTATATTAACCAACTAGCTTCCTACGACTCTTCCCTAAGTAGTTATAACATTGTACTTAAAGTGTCTGTAACACTATCTCCCTCCTCTTTATCTTTGTCCTTGAAGATTCCTAATATCTCTAAGTTGTCTACTAGAGGTGTAATGTCTGTTTAATTAGTCTGGTTAATATCCTTACTTATTATACCTAAAGCTTCTTCTTCTTTACAAGCGTAACGTTGTGCTCGCACTATGGCTGCCATACTATCACTTAGTGAGATAATGTCGTCTTCGTATTCTCGTTATGCGAAAGCGGGGTTAGTATATATTGTAATAGTAAGTCCCTTGTCTTAACAACCCTTATTTTACTTAGAGTGCACTAAAGCAAACATTTAATCGTCCTATAATGTTCGCTTTGTCTCTAACGCTAAGTATACGCGTTCTATAACTTTTAACAGTCTTTAAGTTCCCTAAGTAACTTATTATAGGGTCTTGTGTTTATCTACCACTGTAAAGCTTAATGGTAAGCTCTTAAGCGCCTTAGATAAGCTTTATTATTTATAGGAAGCGGAGTAGGAGGCTATAGCTGCTTAACAGCGTATCCTTAAAGCCTATCTATCAGCCTCTACCTGTCTTCTTCGTCTTAAGAAAGTATATAAGAAGGTTCGTTCTAAGGAGTAGAAACTTATTTAACAGGGTTTGTCTAAGCTAGGTAATAAAAGGACTAGCTCTTCTCCTACAAGGGAAATAACTCTAAGTAGCTCGGTAATTGCTCCTCTTAGGTCCCCCTTAGGTAACTTATTCTTTAGCAATTCTTTTTTATTAATATTACTTAACCTACTTTCTTCTAATACTCCCGTACCTTTCCTATAGCGTTTCCTAAGTTGCTTAGTGGTTTCTAGGTAGTCTCACTATAGCCTATCTACTTTATTTTATACTATGTTTCGTTATCTACATCCTTATAACTAATAATCTTTAAAACTTGCCATTCATCTTCCTCTTGTCCTTTATACGTATCTGCCTTATAGACTAGTGGCTTAATATTCCCATATGCTAGCTCTAGCATTGCAATGTGTTATATAGGGTAGATTTTTATTTTAGCTAGTAGGTTTAACTTATACGTAACTAATAAAATTCTTTGCTTAACTTTAAAAGGTCCTAGTCTAATATAGTCCAACTTTTTACTTAGTTGTCGACTCTTGAAATTTTTATATAGTAGCTATACTTTATCCCCCTCCTTAAGATCTGGTCCCTTAGATCTTTTAGCATTATAGTACCTTTTTATTTATTCTTGTACTAGTTTAGCTGTTTCTTTAAGGTCTATATAAAGATTTATTAACGTCTTCATTCTTTACTTAGCTGTGCTACTCGTCCTTTTTGCTTAATGTGGCAATAATAATGTCCTTAGCTTATATCCGTAATTCGCCTTAAATAGTAATGTCCCCATTCCTTCTTATAGTGTTGTATTGTATGTAAACTATATAACTAGTAATAACGATACCCAATTATTCTATACGTAATTAATATAGTGCCTTAAATACTGCTCTAGTGTCTAGTTTAGTCTTTCCGTTTGTCTGTCCATCTGCGGATAATACGCTATAGATATTACTACGCGAACTCCTTATTCTACCAGAAATACTTCCTAAAATGCTACTATAAATCTTAGATCTCTGTCTAATATAATCTTATCTAGTGCTCTATGTCTTACAAACACTTCTTTTATATAGATTCTAGCGATATCTTCTACTGATATCTCTTTAGTGCATGCTATAAAGTATCCCCACTTTATTAGCTTGTCCACTATTACTAAAATTACATCATAATCTTATCCTATAATAGGATCTCTTGACTTTGGTAACTTAATAATAAAGTCCTATAATATAACCTCCTATGGTCTTCCTGGTGTCTTAACAGGTTATAGCCTTCCATACAGCTTATACCTTGTTAGTTTATTCCTTTAGCAATCTAGATATTCCTTTATAACTTATCTTACTAGTCCCTAGATTCCTTAAATAATATACTCCTCTTAAAGTCTTAACACTAAGCCTATAGCTCTATTATGTCCTTATATTATTCCCTTGTGGAATTCCTTAATAAATTCTTCTGTAATAGACTTAGGCATATACATTACTTCTCTATTTTTATATTACTCTAAGTCTAGATCCTTTACCTATACTTTTTAGATCTTCTATATTTAATCACTTTTTAGTAATTTATAGATCTAACTTTCCTTAGTTACTGTAATTTTTGGATAATTATACCTAATTAATCTATCTTAATCCTTTTGTAACAAAGCTCCCGATAGCTTTTTATTACTTTATAGTTCAGCCTTTCTACTTAGCGCGTCTGCTCGTGCATTGTCTGTACCCTTAGTATGCTGAATTTCAAAATGGTATTCTATAAGCATTTCCGCCTATCTAACCTATCTTTGGTTGAGTTCCTTTGTTATTAGAAATCCTATGAGGTTCTTATAGTCCGTCTTAACCATAAATGGTTTCTCTATGCCTTATAAGAATACTCTCTATTCCTTAAGTGCTGCGACTATTCCTAATAACTCCTTGTTGTAGATGTCATAGTTTAACTCTAGTAGTGTTATCTTTCGACTGTAGTATACTACTGGGTGCTATCTATCTTAATATTTCTGTATAAAGTATGCCCCTAGTATAAAGTCTAATATATCTATTTTTATAACCGTCTTTAGACCTAGTTAATAGATCTTAAGAACTAGCTCCTAGGTAAATAACTCTTTAATTCTCTTAAATAGTTCTTATTACTCCTTTCCCCATGCCTATAGTTCTTCTTTCTTTGTTAACTATGTAAATGGCTTAATGTCCTGTAACTATTACGCTATAAACCTTCTACAATAATTGCAAAACCCTAGGAATAATCTTAACTGTGTAACATTCTCTGGTTCTTACCAATTTACTATAGCCTTAATCTTCTTTAAATCTATACTAAGTTAGCCTAGTTTAATAATAAATCTAACGAAATTGGTCTTCTGGGTGAAGAACTTATATTTCTTAATTACTACTAGCATCTGTTCTTCTTATAGTCTTTTTAAGACCTATTTAATATGTTCTCTATATTCTTCCTCATTCTCTAAGTAGATAATAATGTTGTTAAGGTATACTATAATAAATTTATCTAGGTGTTCTCCTAACATACTATTAATTTGCTTTTAGAACGTTGCTAGTATATTTATAAGCCCGAATTGCATAACTAACGGCTTATATAGTCCTTCCTTTAACCTAAAGGCTGCCTTCTATTTATTGCCTTCCTTAATCCTAATCTAATAGTATGCCTATCTTAGATCTATCTTTATAAAGATCTTTACGTTGCCTATTCTATCTTGGATTTCGCTAATTAAGGGTAAAGAATACCTATCCTTCCTAGTAATACTGTTTAACTGTCTATAGTTTATACACATCCTGAGTTTTCCGTTTTTCTTTAGAATAAACAGTACTAGATATCCTACTAATAACTATAACGGTCTAATATATCCCTTTTATAAGTTCTCCTAGATAAACTCCTTAAGCGCTACTAACTCTGTTTTAGTAAGCTTATAGATTGGAAAGAACTTTAGACTTATTCCCTTTTCCAATTCTATTTTATAGTCCTATACTATATGCTCTAATAGCTTTTTACTTTCTAGTGACTATAACTTTTTACTATACTTGTGGTATCTCTTTGGTATATAACTTAAGCCTCGCTTAGTCTCTTTATATATTACTCTGACTTAGTACTATATTAACTTAGTTTACTATCGCACCTTATACTATTAAGTATTCTTAATATTAACCTAACCTATAACCCAATTAATCTTTGGATTGTACTCCTATAACTAAGGCATTCCTAGTATCGCCTTATCCTGTCCTAACGGTAGGATATTAAAAGACATTCTAACTAGTCTCCCTTTAATAGTTATCTAAATAGGTCCTATTTTAAGATTAATAATGCCTCCTCTATAGGCTATCTAATCTCCTAAAATCGTTATAAGTGGATATAGGTGTTTCTTTTATCTATATAGTAACCCCATCCTTTCCACTACCTTTGGTAATATGTGGTTCCTAGTTACTCCACTATCTACTAACACTTTAAACTGCTGATCTTGCCATTTAACTTATAAATTTAGGTGTTATCCTTAAATTCCTTTAAGGGTCTAAGGCTCTAATACTGGTTCCCTCTAGTCCTATACGCCTCCCCTTTTCCTAACTGTTGGCTGCTCAATCCTACTTATACTTAATCCAACTTTAGCCAATACTTAGTTTGTTTCTTTTCCTCTATATACTATAGATAAGTGTTCTCTGGGCACTCCCACTACTATTATCTATCTAGGCATTCTTCCGTAAGGAATCTTCCTGGTTAAAGTGTTAAGTCTCCTTAACCTTATACTTCTACTGGGTGCTAACTATGTATATACTTAGTATTTCTAAACCTCTTTTCCTCTAGTGCCTAATATATTCTGGCTGGGTACTTCCGGTTCTTATCTTTAGGTGCTCTATATATGTTACACGTGTTATCTACACAAGCTATCTATAATAGTATATAATGCGCTACATGTTTTAGGTTAACTCTTAGTTTATCTTTATTTTTAAGTTTAAATCTATACCTAGTTAACCTAACCACTGGTATCTCTGCTGCAGATACTAAGATTTATTGCTTACTTCTCTAGTCCCTAGATCCCTCTTCTAGGTTCCTTAACATTATAATTAATACTCCTTTAATATGACTTATACATTTTTCTATAATGGGTTAGTCTTAGACAACTTTTTTATCTAGCTATATATAAAAGTCTTCCCATTTGTTATTATATCGTTGCCTATACTACTTTCCATACAACTGGTTTAGTGTGTATGGTTTATCCGTTAGAAAGTACCTTATTATCGCTATATTATAATATCCTTTAGTATATCTTTCTTTAAACCTAGTTAGAATATCTAGATCCTCTTCTTATTCTAGTTTATCTAACTATTTTACCCTAGGTGTTCCTGTACTTGGCCTATTAATAACTCTTCGCATAGATGCTCTGTCCCTTATATAACCTAGTATAGCTAACCTCTTGTCTAGCTTTTGCTCTTGCTATATAATAATTCTTATCCTAAACTTATTTATAGTTTTTTGTTTTTTGTGTCTTATAGCTAGATCTTTATAGTCGTCTTGCTTTTTAATCCTAGTATAGACTGTTTAATCTTTAGGCTGAACACTGCGTTTACCTAGGATTGCTAATATTCTTATTCGTTCTCCAAACTTGTAGTTCTTAAACTTGCGTTCTATACTTATTTATTTATTACTAAACTGAGTTACTACCCTTTCCCATTGGTTTTTATCCGTTGTGGGTCCTTAGGTGTGTCTTATCTTACTTTAAGAATCTTAAGCTTCTTTTATCTCTTCTTAAGAATCTTAAGCCTGTGGCCTTTTGCCTTTATTAAGTAATAAGCTAGCACTAGTGGTTGTCTACTTACTTAGTTTCTTCTAAACGTTACTCCTATTATCTTATAAAGCGATGGAAATCGTATCTAATAGTGTTATAATACCCGTTACTAATCCTTGTTTTGTGGTGGTCTTAGTCTCTACTTCTATTTTAACTTCTTTAAGGTTTGCATGCTTCTAGTAAGCTGCCTTTATTACCTTATTATTGGTAAATGCTTCGCCTTTATTAAATTTATTATCTTTAATGTTTAATCTGCGAGCTGGTTTATTAGTTCCTTTAAACTTAGATAACAATAGCTCCTATAGCTAATAGCTTACGCCGTACTTAGTATCCTCATAAATTTAGTATACGTTGTTGTAATAATACGTAAAACTATTAATTAAACATTCTTTTATTCCTTATAGTACACCGTTATCCCTCTGTATATATATGCCGTCTGCTGGTCTGGTTCCCTTTACCGCGTAGTTACTTTAACCACCTCTATAGTCTCTGGCAAAATGACCCTATTTTCCGCAATTTATATAAGCCCTATCTTTAAACTATTTTTCTTGCTATAGAGTCCGCCTAAACGTCTTCTACTACTAAGATCCCTGGTTTGGCCTCTGCTCCTAGGTCCTTTAATTACTTAATCCTTAACCTCTAGGTTTCTATAGTTTCTTTTCCTATCTTTAGGTTTCTTTAGTACCGCTTAGGTCTATTAGCTCTACGCCATTCTATAGTTTTTAACTCTATGTCTGTTATTGCGTACTCTACGCCTTATATAACTATAGAACTCTGTCTTGCCCTCTTTTAGCTTGTTCCCTTTAATAGATTCTATTATTAATCTTTATTAACTAATCTATTAACTCTTTTAGAGTATCCGCATCTTCTATTAGGATAATTGCGTCCTGGACTTTAGCCTTAAGTCCCTGTTTATACTATACTATAAGCGCCCTATTATTCCACTTAACCTATATAGCTAGTGTTTAAAACTGTGTTATATACTTAATTGCTAAAGTGCGTTGTACTAAGTTCTAAAGCTTTTGTTCCGCTGTGGTTATAGCCTCCAGATCTCTAAACATCTGTGTTAGTTATTCTACAAACCCGTTCTAACTGGTAAATATATACCGTACGTCCTAGTTAGTAATTGTTATGCTATTAGCCTATATTTCCGTAAGATATGGCTTAAACCACTTAAGTGCCCTCCCTGTTAGGAATAATCCTGCATAGGCTACTTAATCTAATAATATTACTAACTTCGCTCCTTTCTGCATTACCTTAAAGTACATTTGTGTAAGAAATCCCTTAAGCTTTAACTTCTCTCCTAAGAACCGTTTAATTAAAGGTAGTTTAATTTTTACTACTCTAATTCTATTAATGCGTTCTTTAAGTATCCTATTATTATCTTATAAGTAATTAACCATTTTCTATAACTAACCTTGCGTAACCACTTAAGAATCTATATCTACTATACTAGTGTCTTTTAGTCCTAAGGTTATGGCCGTTACTAACGCCGTTGTAACTGGTGCTTTAGGTAGCATATTGTTTAATCTTATTTAATACCGTAACCTTAGTAGTAAATGTGTAACGGAACCTTATAGTAGGAACTATGGTGGGTCCTATTATTAGGCTAGGTATATAGGTAAGAATAAATTAATAACATAATAATAACTAATGGAGTAGTTGCCTAATAGATTAACTCCAATTGTATTCTAAGATTCACTATAAGGAGAGAACTATCTACGGTAGGGACTAAGGTCCTTTAAATACACAACTATACTCCTAAGAAATCCTCTCTTGTACGTAAGGTACGTGTTGTCTATATTAAATGTAACGTCCCTTTTGTTTAACATAGTCAATATATTTAACGCTATGTGACCTCAGTTACCATTCCTCGTCACATAGTTCCACCGGATCTATCCTAGACCGTGCCTATATTAACCAACTAGCTTCCTACAACTCTTCTCCAAGTAGTCGTAACATCGTACTTAAAGCGTCCGTAACAGTTAGGATAAAACAAGGCGATATTAGAAATGCCTTAGTTACAAAAGTATAATCCAAAAATTAATTAGGTTATAGGTTAGGTCAATATTAAGGATACTTAACAGTGCAAAGAGCGACAGTAAACCAAGTTAGTATAGTACTAAGTTAGAGCGATATACAAAGAGACTAAGCAAGGCTTAAGTTATATACTAAAAAGATACCACAAGTATAGTAAGAAGTTATGGTCACCAGAAAGTAAAAAGCTGTCAGAATATACAGCATAGGACTATAAGATAGAACTAAAAAAGGGAATAAGTCTAAAGTTCTTTCTAATCTACAAGCTTACTAAAACAGAGTTAGTAGCGCTTAAGGAGTTTATCCAGGAGAACTTATACAAGGGATATATTAGACCGTTACAGTTATTAATAGGATATCCAGTACTATTTATCCTAAAGAAAAACGGAAAACTTAGGATGTGTATAGACTATAGACAGCTAAATAGCATTACCAGGAAGGATAGATATCCTTTACCCTTAATTAGCAAAATCCAAGATAGGATAGGTAACGCAAAAATCTTTACAAAGATAGATCTAAGATAGGCGTACCACCAGATTAGGATCAAGGAAGGCAACAAATAAAAGGCAGCCTTTAGGTCAAAGGAAGGACTATATAAACCATTAGTTATGCAATTCGGGCTTATAAAAGCACTAGCAACATTCCAGAAGCAAATTAATAGTGTATTAGAAGAACACCTAGATAAGTTTATTATAGCATATCTTAACAACATTATTATTTACTTAGAGAATAAGGAAGAACATAGAGAACACATTAAATAGGTATTAAAGAGACTATAAGAAGAAAAGATGCCAGTAGCAATTAAGAAATGCGAGTTTTTTTATAAAGAAAACCAATTTTATAGGATTTGTTATTAAACTAGGAAAGATCAGCATAGACCTAAAGAAAGTTAAAGCTATAGTAAGTTGGCAAGAACCAGAGAACGTTACGCAATTAAGGTCGTTTCTAGGGGTTTGTAACTACTATAGGAGGTTTATAGCACAATGGTTAAAAAGCATTAAGCCGTTTACAAGTCTAATAAAGAAGGAGGAACCGTAGGTTTAGGGTAGCAAATAGAAGAAGCTATTCTAGAAACTTAAAGAGTTGTTTACCTAAGAGCCAGTCCTTAAGATCTATCAACCAAAGTTAAAAACAGTTGTTGAGATAGATGTATTAGACTTTGCACTAGGAGTATACTTACTATAAAAGCACTAGAACGCATAGCATCCAGTAGTATACTATAGTTAGAAAATAACACCACTAGAGTTAAACTACAATATCTTAAACAAGGGGTTATTAGGTATAGTTGCAGCACTTAAAGAATAGAGAGTATTCTTATAAGGCACAAAAAAACCGTTTATGGTTAAGACAGACTATAAGAACCTTATAGGATTCCTAACGATAAAGGAACTTAACCGAAGATAGGTTAAATAGGTGGAAATACTTATAGAATACCATTTTGAGATTTAGTATACCAAGGGTATAGATAACGCATAAGCAGATACTCTAAGCAGAAAAGCTAAACTACAAAGTAATGGAAAGCTATTAGGAGCTTTATTATAAAAAAATTAAGACGGATTAATTAGGTATAATTACCCAAAAATTACAGCAACTAAAAAAAGTTAGATCTATAAATTACCAAAGAGTGATTAAACACAGAAGATCTAAGAAGTATAGGTAGAGAATCCAGACTTAGAGCAATATAAAAACAGAGAAGTAATATATATACCTAAGTCTATTACAGAGGAGTTTATTAAGGAATTCCACAAGGGAATAATATAAGAACATAATAGAGCTATAGGCTTAGTATTAAGACTTTAAAAGGAGTATATTATTTAAGGAATCTGGGGACTAGCAAGATAAGTTATAAAGGAATATCTAGATTGCCAAAGGCATAAACTAACAAGGCATAAGCTGTATAGAGGGCTACAACCTATTAAAGTACTAGGAAGACCATGGGAGGTTATATTATAGGACTTTATTATTAAATTACTAAAGTTAAAAGATCCTATTACGGGATAAGATTATAACGCGATTTTAGTAATAGTAGACAAGCTAATAAAGTAGGGATACTTTATAGCATATACTAAAGAGATATTAGTAGAAGACGTCGCTAGAATCTATATAAAGGAAGTATTCGCAAGACATAGAGCACTAAATAAGGTTATATTAGATAGAGATCCAAGATTTATAGCAGCATTTTAGGAAGTATTTCTGGCAGAATAAAGGGTTTGCGCAGCAACCTCTACGGCGTATTATCCGCAGACGGACGGATAAACGGAAAGACTAAACTAGACACTAGAATAGTATCTAAGGCATTATATTAATTACGTATAGAATAATTGGGTATTATTATTACCAGTTACATAATTTGCATACAATACAACACTATAAGAAGGAATAGGGACATTACTATTTAAGGCGAATTATAGGTACGAGCTAAGAACGTCGTTATTGCTACGTTAAGTAAAGAAAACGAGTAGCACAGCTAAATAAAGAATGGAGACGTTAATAAATCTTTATGCAAACTTTAAAGAAACAGCTAAACTAGTACAAGAGTGAATAAAAAGGTGCTATAATGCTAAGAGATTTAAGGGACCAGATCTTAAAGAGGGAGATAAAGTATGGCTACTACACAAAAATTTCAAGAGTTGACGACTAAGCAAAAAGTTGGACCACGTTAGACTAGGACCTTTTAAAATTACGTAAAGAATTTTATTAGTTATATATAAGTTAAACCTACTAGCTAAAATAAAGATCTACCCTATACAATACGTTGCAATGCTAGAGCTATTATATGGGAATATTAAGCTACCAGTCTATAAGGCAGATATGTATAGAGGACAAAAGGAAGATAAATAGTAAGTTTTAAGGATCATTAGTTATAAGGATGTAGATAATAAAACATAGTATAAAGTAAAGTAGATAGGCTATAATAAAACTACCTAGAAACTACTAAGCAACCTAAAGAACGCTATAGGAAAGGTAAAGAAGTATTAAAAGAAAGTAGGTTAGGAAGTATTAAAAAAGGATCGCCAAAGGATAAGCCACCTAAGGGGGACCTATAAGGAAGAGTAACTACTATATTACTTAGAGTTATTTCCTTCTCTAAAAACTTAACCCTTTTATTACCTAGCTTGTTAAGACCTTATTAAACTAGTACCTACTCCTTAAAACAAACCTTCTTATAAACCTTCTTAAGACGGGTTAACCGAGCAAACATAACCTACTAAGACTTAAAGGAGCGACGTTAAGCCTCTAGGGCCTAAGCGGTCTCTTTAGCAGAATAGTAGAGTTTGGCACGCGTAGTGGCTAACTTAGACTCTAGCTTTATAGCGGCAGATTAAACGCGGGACCCTATAATAAGTTACTTAGGGAACTTAAAGACTGTTAAGAGTTATAGGACGCGTATACTTAGCGTTAAAAATAGAGCGAATATCACAAGACGATTAAATGTTTGCTTTAGTATACTCCAAACAAGATAAGGGTTGTTAGGACGAGGGACTCGTTATAGCAATATATACTAACCCTGCCTTTATATAACAAGAATATGGAGACGACATTATCTTACCAAGTAATAGTATGGCAGCCATAGTGCGAGCACAGCGTTACGCTTATAAGGAAGAAGACGCTTTAGGTATAATAAGTAAGGATATTAACTAGACTAATTAAACGGATATTACACCTCTAGTAGACAACTTGGAGATGTTAGGAATCTTTAAGGACAAAGATAAAGAGGAGGGAGATAGTGTTATAGACGCTTTAAGTACAATATTATAACTACTTAGGGAAGAGTTAGAGGAAGCTAGTTAGTTAATATAGGCATAGTTTAGGATAGAACCAGTGGAACCATATAATAAGGAATAGTAAGTAAGTCACATAATGTTATACGCAGTGTACGCAGTATACGCAGAGTATATCTATATATATTATATATAACACGTACCTTACGTACAAGAGAGGATTTCTTAGAAGTATGGTTATGTATTTAAAGGACCTTAGTCCCTACTATAGATAGTTCTCTTCTTGTAGTAAATCTTAGAATACAATTGGAGTTAATCTATTAGGCAACCACTCCACTAGTTGTTATTATGTTATTGATTTGTTCTTACCTATATATCTAGCCTAATAATAGGACCCACCGTAGTTCCTGCTACAAGGTTCCGTTACAAGAAGAACTTAAGCAGCGTAGTAAGTAGCGCTATTATTAACCAGCTTATAGTACTCCTTATACTTCTCCTATAACGTATAGGCAGTAGCCTTAAGATAGGCATTCTTGTTATAGTCCCTATACTATATATAATGTTCTTTAAAATATCTCTGGGCGTTTTAGGTATAGTTAAAAAGCTAATCTATAGTAGTAAACTAGCGGTAAAGAATATATTTATGGCCCTAGCTATATATAGTCGCCTTGTAAAATAGCTATAGGATAGATAAAGCTTTTTTAAAAAAAACTAGTATTAGGATATAAGATGGTTGTTCTTAATACTATTGCCGCGCTTAGGCCTATAGGTCTTATAGAATTACTATATATATTATTTGCAATTAATAGCGCGTATAATAGAGCTAAGGTATAAGTTCCATTATATTATATTACTTTAAATAAGTTAGTAGAGATATTATTGTAATGGGCTCTCCTAAAAGGTATATATTAGATAAGACAGATAAAGGTTTTACCAATGTCCCACTAATGTCCTAGGGAAGACATAGTTAGATAGATAAGAGGTAAAGGGTTTTACTAGTATCTTAGAAGGATTATAAAGGGAGCTGGTTCTCCTCTAAAGAAGAACTAGCGATTAGTCTCTAAATAGAAGAGGTTAGAAAGCATTTGTCCTTTAATATATAAAGCTTATTCTACCTTTAACTTACCTTCTACTTACCTATAACTCTTATTCTATATGGTTAATTAAATAATTATACGTTCTAGTTAGACTAGCCTCTTATAATTCTAATCGCTTATAATCCTTTACGAAAGGAATGAACGGCTATTAATTAACGATAATAGGCTATACCTCCTTACTCCCTAAAACGACGCCCTTACTATAAGAGGCTGGCAGAGCCTCCCTAAAGGAGCGCATCCCCTCTACCTATAAAGGAGTAGACTAGGAAGCCATGGCTAGTCTATCTAACCTTTTAAGACCCTTAGGAATAATTACCGCTAGGGAGTTATTAGAGTAGTCACTACGCAAGACCCTATAAAAAATAAAGAAGTTGGAGATATAATTAAGGCAAGTATATTAAGACTACTAAGGATAATTGTAAGGACAATTAGGAAAAGTATAAATACCCTAGATATAAAGCGGACTTAAAGGGGTAACGCTATACTACGCTATAATATTAGAAAACCCTAAATTCTATATAAAGGAACTGTAGCTAGAATATGTTGCATTGGAGCATACAATAGTTCCTTAAACCCCAACGCTAGTCTCATTTGGGTCAGGGGGAATACGCAAGGAACTATATTTCTTATAACGCGTAGATCTTAAAGAATTAACATCTATCTACAACACCGTATAGTACATATTATTGTAATATATGTATTCTACACGTTGTTAATGCATACCAATACTAATCAGTGAGCGCGCACAGATTAGGAAACACGCAGATAGCTTAGAAGACAGTTATACTGTCCACCTTGCAGTAGATTGGAAGATAGTTATACTTATCCACCTTTTGTATCAGCCTATTTTAGTTAAAGAGAAGAACAGAAACCACCTAGAAGTACTTGTCTGGTATCTATAACGACTTCTAGACATCTCATTCTATCTATTACAAAAAGAGGAAAAATACATTACTGTATAGAACACCTTACCCTACTTAACCAACTCGAACCGCCTCCTTAACCACTTCCTCAACTACCTCCTCAACCGCCTCTTTAACCGTTCCCCTACCTTTACCCTACGAACACCCTTACCTACCTAAATAATACATAAAACACAAGATATCAGGAACAGAGAAAGACTGGGAGGAAGAAGCAGCTAAATGGGAAGATGGAATTAACCTAACAGAAGTCACCAAGGACGAGCTAACCGACTACGTACGATGCAAGATGTACGTATATACGGAAATACACAACTAACTAAACTTAACACTCTGGGAATCGTTCTAGGGAGATTTTAAGGACTTTACGGTTAATATCTTTACGAAAATCCCCTTATACTAGCTTTAGCACCTATATAATTATCTAAATATCAAAGGAGTATGGGTTAATACCAACCATAAATAAGGTAAATTACTCCCTTAGTCTTTATACGATATAGCATAAGAAGAGGACCAAACAGAATAGACTAGAGAAGAGATAAACATACTTAAGAAAAAGTTTAATACTGGTATTAAATTAAGAAGTATCCAGTATTATAAGACATATAAGACTCTAGAAGAGCAACAAGCAAGACGTTCCTCAGTGCCTATACTTTCCACTATACCTTAATCTATAATTACCTCTACATTCACACTATCTATTATACCTTAGCCTATAATAATAACACAGTAACTCCATAAATAACCTACGGACAAGGAGAACCACCCTATTACTATAACTAGCTATAGAAAAGAAATTGCGAATGCAGCTAAGATATATACAGAGGAATAGAAATACGGTAGCATAAACGAAAGCCTTAACTACAAATTAATAATATTTTACGATATCTATAATTAAGCGGATGTACCCTAAGAAGCTTACCTTAAGGCATTCCCTACCATGCTAAAAGGACTAGCTTTAGACCACTTTTATACAAACTAGCTGTCCCGCCTACTATTTGCTAAAGCTTGCAAACACCTTCAGAATTTCTTTAAAGGACTAGGATTTTAACGCAAGAATCTAGACAAATAGAATACTATTACACTTATAACAGTAATGGCAGGAAATATAGACAAGTCTATAAGTAAATATCTCCAATTGCTAATCTACAGACTTCGTCAACTACAGTATGGCCTTAGACCTACCTTACAAACCATAGATTTCCTCCACAACAAAATCGTCACTTCTTGCCAAGGAATACCAGTATATAGATATGCAGCCTCTAACCCACTAGATAATCTTAGAGCCCTCATTAATAAACTTTAATCGTCTATTATAGCATACGAGAAAGAGCATGTGGAGAAGACATAAGCTTTTTTTTATAGACCAACAATTCTATAAAAGAGACAACAACTACGACCGTAACAACCATAGTAACCGCAGTAACCCCCTATACAACCGCAACCAACAGAAACCACGTTGCTTCATATATAATAAGGAAGGATGCCGCTTATAGAAACATACTAAGGAGGAACAAGAAGAGTCCAAAGCCAAGTTTAGGACCGCTAATAGAGACAAGTTTAGTAAATTTAACGACCGATTTGATAAACGACTTAATTAATATATTATGGACTATGAAGATAATGATATTGACTTAGAAGAAGAACTTAAGAAAGCTTTCTAAGCACTAGCCATTAACGCAAGTCCTAAGATGACTAATAAGAATACACAACTTAATATCGATTACTACTATACCTCCTTCGGCTAAGTAGAATAATATAAAGCAATTTCTATAGCTGCTACCCTAGCTAACAAAGCCTTCAGCTATTCGGTCACAACTATAGATAATATAGTACCTCTTATAACCGACCAGGACCCCTTTACCTATAATGCAACCACATCCACGTCCCGCTATACCGCAGACAACTTTATAGGCATAATGATTAATATAGGAGCATCTAAACGATCCACAGCAGGATATAGCTAATTCTTAGCATTCTAAAGACTTGATACCGGTGTACAGCTTAATACTACCACACAAGGCATGATTAATATACAATTCGGTATTAGATCAACCTTATTAATCGGATTAGCTAAAGTAACTACCCCAATTAGCATAATCGAGTTTTATGTTGTCAAAGTCGACACCCTGTTTTTACTTTGCTTAGTAGATATAGATTACCTACAAGTATACTTTAACAACCTAAAAAATACGCTAATTACCCCTTAGAGCGAAGTACTGGTTATACGTCGCTTTAGCCACCCTTTCCTACTTTAGAACACATCCCTATATACTTATTTAACTAAGTTATTTAAACAAAAACCCTGCTACCTCACCGACGTAGAATTAAAGCGACTACATCGCCGTTTTAGCCACCCTTTAGTTGAATGTCTTGCACGAATACTTAAACGCTTAGGGCACGATATTAATAGTAAGACCTTAGACCATCTCACACGCTACTGCCACTATTATTAAAAACATGGAAAGTCGCCTGGTAGATTCAGATTTACCTTATATAATAATATTAACTTTAACTATTTAATTATGGTTAATATTATGTATATTAATAGCGCACCCCTTTTATATATCGTTAACAAAGGAACACAATTTTAAGCTATCAGATGGCTGCAAAGTATTAGCGCCAAGCATATATGGGATATATTACGAATGTGCTAGATTGACATATACCTAGGACCCCCTAATATTATTATATACAATATAGGCAAGAACTTTGTAAGCAAGGAATTCAAATAATACGCTATAATACTTGGAATAACTACAAGAAGCGTACCTGTCGAAGCCTATAATTTGGTTAAAATGGTAGAACGCTATTATGGCCCCCTCTGTTGTATATACCGCATTATTACTACGGAGCTGCCAGACATTGGTAAGGACATAGCCCTATAAATGGCATTTAAAGCGATTAATAATTCCGTAGGCCCTAACGGTCTCATACCTACCTTACTAGTATTCGGAGCTTACCCACGCATAGTAGAATCTGACGCACCTAATCCCACGGTTATACAACAAGCAGCAGCTCTTAAAAAGGCTATGGAAGAAGTTAAGAAGCTTAGAGCTAAGCGCTAAGTGGCAGATGCCCTTAATATGTGCAACAGACCCAAGACAACTACAATTCATAACCTACCACTCAACTTACCTATATTGGTATGGAGAGAAGGACCCACAGGCCAACCCGGCTACTGGTCTGGCCCATTTAACCTACTTAGCATTAAAAATAAAACCTATACTATATAACTCCCTTATAGACCCACCAACTTTCGCAGCACGGTCGTGAAACCATATTTAGTACATCCTAAAATCACAGAAGATATGTAGTTAGAAGATAACAAAAGCGAACTACCTTTACCTCAAACTAAACCTGAACCTCTACCTTAAACTAAACCTAAACCTTTACCCCAAACTGAGCCTAAACCTCTACCTTAAACTAAGCCTAAACCTCAACCTATTAAGCGTGGAAGAGGTAGACCACGCAAGTACCCTATTAAAGCTAATACCGTAAACATTTTAATATATTTGCAGGATAAGGATAATAATCAACTTATAAACCCCAATTAGTTTACAGTATTACGTTAGAAAGAGATTAAAGGATTACTTAAGAAAGGAGTTTTTAAACTAGTCAAACCTAAAGATATACCATAAGGCAATAGAGTATTCAACTCTAGATTCGTTAACGAGATTAAAAACCCCGGCACTAATAAGGCCTTTAAGAAGTCAAGACTAGTTATACAGGCCTATAACGACCTAGAGAAAGACCTTGTATTAACCCAATCACCTATAATCCAACGAGTTAGCCAACGCCTTATTCTCTGCATTATAGCAATAACTTAGAACAATGGTATATATCTCTATTTACGAGACATCTTATAGGCCTATATATAATCAGCTACAAAACTAAATCGAGACTTCTATATTAGAGCACCTCTTAAACTTGCTATAGCATTTGGAGTCTTATAAGGCACAGTTCTAAAGGTTGTTAGACCTTTATACGGCATTCCTAAGGCAGGCAATTATTAGTTTAAGACTTACCATAATTACCATATTAAAGAACTAAACATAAGCCAATCCACTTATAACCCCTGCCTACTTTACCTCAATAACCCCATAAACTTTAAAATAGTTGGTTTATAGACTAATAACACCCTCCTACTAGCCAACTTAGTTTTTGCAGCTTTGGAATAGGAGAAGATTAAGAAAGCTAAGTTCCCAACTAAGGAACGCGAGCAACTTACGCCAGAGCACCCAATTAAGTTCAATAGAGGCATTATCCGACAACAGGATTATATAATTACGCTTACACAGGAGCACTAATACAAGAACTTAACCCTTATTAATATTAATAAAGCCGTCACAATAACCAGTTCTAGAGGTACTATTTGTACAGTACTTACACCCAAGGACCAATATATCGCCCAACGAGCAAAAGGAGCTTATATTGCGTCTGTATGCCAGCCTAAAGCTTCTTTTAATTTATCCTATACTGCCTAGGTAATTAACCCTAACAAGAAAGACGCAACACTACTTAATAAGAGAATTCAGTGGCAAATTAAGAACTTAATAAGAGGTTTAAGCTTTGTTAAACTTGATATAAAGACACTTTAACTGCTTGTATTCACCGATTCCTTATTCGTAAATAACAAGGACCTCTTATTACAGATTGGATATATCCTAGTACTAGCAGACTTATTAAACAAGGCGAATATTATCTATTGGTCCTTAGTTAAGTATAAGAGAATTACCAGAAGCGTACTAGCCCCCGAATTATACGCTATGGCCTATAGTTTTAATATCGGTGCTATAATTAAGGCCATAGTTAAATTATAACTCAATATCAGCCTACCACTCATCCTTTGTACTAATTCCAAGTTAATTTATAAATGCCTCGTCAAGCTGGGAACTACACAGGAGAAAAGACTTATAATTAATGTTATGTGCCTATGCCAGTCATACGAAAGACGCGAAATAGCTGAAGTTAAGTAGATTAATGGAGACAGCAACCCTGCGGACGCTATAACTAAAAGCAAACCATTATCAGCCCTTAAGCGACTTATTAACACAAACCGAATTAAGTTAAAGACAGTAGAATGGGTAAAACGTACCACGTTAGTGACCTAGTTAATTAAGGCATAAATACGGCAAAGAGGATATATACAAGCCTGAGAGGACAAGTAGGACCGTTCGAAGTTATACACAATCTCCGCGTCACGTAACCGCAATCTAGGGCAATCTGGGGCAATCTATGGCAATCCGTGGCAATCTGGGGCAATCTGTGGCAATCTACCTGTACCTATAACACTACCCAGTACTATTACGACCTGTGCCGTAACAGCAAGGAAAGAAGGAAAGAGAAGTGCGTATGCGGATCTTCAAACTGCATAGTTATAGGATACTAGTTCTTCGCATTTTTAAAATACTCCCAGTGTAGCTAGAATATGTTGCATTGGAGCATGCAATAGTTCCTTAAACCCTAACGCTAGTCTTATTTGGATTAGGGGGAATACGCGAGGAACTATATTTCTTACAACGCGTAGATCTTAAAGAATTAACATCCATCTACAACACCGCATAGTATATATCATTGTGATATATGTATTCTGCACGTTGTTAATGCATACCAACAGGAACCTAATAAGTATAATAGTAATAGTCTCCGGAACTATAATTGTTTTATTTATTAATATGAAACTAAGTTTTAGCTAGATCTAAAACGTTACTCTAATGGGTATAATTAGATACTAATTGCTTCTACCTTTCTATATGGCACTATTAAGAGTTTATAGACACGCTATAAGAAGAAACTTACTACACCCCTTAAATTTAGCGAACTTAAGTCCTAGTTAGTTAATTAGGTTCAAGACCCTATTAATTAAGAAATGGATTCTAATTAGTAATACTATAATGCTAAATAGTAAGAAGGCTAGAGTGTAGTCTAGTTTATAAACTACTTAGAAGAACTAGAAGATAATATACCCTATTTAGACCTGTGGGATAACGCTATATAACTTTACTAGCTACTTACTAAGTTATAACCTAAGATTTAATAGGCTATATAGGAGAAGGGTGAAATTCCTACCTTTTAAGAAAAGCTTATCTCTAAAGCTACTTAGATTAAGAACGCTAAAAGAGACTATTTAGGTAAGTAAAAGGAATAAGACGCTAATAATAAAGAGCGTAGAACTAGACCTAGCCTTAATAAAAGGGGCAGATTCTAATTTAACTGCTCTATAGAAGAATAATGTAAGCAGGCTTTATGGCCCTAGGGTAATGCTAGTTAACCTTAGAATAATAATAGGTAGAAACCGTGGAACTAAGAGTTCTATATCTATTATAATTGTGGCAAGAAGGGCTATATATAGCGCTTCTACTAGTAGAACGTCAGGAAAACGGGGAGTGGCGCAGGAAATTTAGTTTCGCTAAAAGTATTTTTTGGGCCAGGGGCTAGCTTTCCGCCATATTAGCCAAACCCTCGAGCTGTATGCCAGCTTTCCGCCATATTAGCAAAACCCTCGAGCTCTACGCCAGCTTTCCGCCATATTAGCTAAACCCTCGAGCTATACGCCAGCTTTCCGCCATATTGGCTAAACCCTAGAGCTATATGCTAGCACTACGCCAGCTAAAAGAGCGCAATACTATACTACTAAGGCTCTGCACGAGGCTCTGCACGAAGCCCTACACGAAGCTCTGCACGAAGCTCTACACGAAGCTCTGCACGAAGCTCTGCACGAAGCTCTACACGAAGCTCT
>Ga0307507_10003359_pt1 | contig 31297 bp, 7 predicted proteins | sample 7_EM_MG_FD_207223 | JGI IMG/M metagenome (GOLD analysis project Ga0307507, IMG submission 207223) | Populus trichocarpa ectomycorrhiza microbial communities from riparian zone in the Pacific Northwest, United States - 7_EM | ecosystem: Host-associated > Plants > Roots > Unclassified | place... | reverse complement strand
CCTCGTGCAGAGCCTCTGTACGTAGAGCTTCGTGCAGAGCTTCGTGCAGAGCTTCGTGCAGAGCCTCTGTACGTAGAGCTTCGTGCAGAGCTTCGTGCAGAGCTTCGTGCAGAGCTTCGTGCAGAGCTTCGTGCAGAGCTTCGTGCAGAGCTTCGTGCAGAGCTTCGTGCAGAGCTTCGTGCAGAGCTTCGTGCAGAGCTTCGTGCAGAGCGTCGTGCAGAGCTTCGTGCAGAGCGTCGTGCAGAGCTTCGTGCAGAGCGTCGTGCAGAGCGTCGTGCAGAGCCTCTATGCGCAGAGCTTCGTGCAGAGCCTCTGTACGCAGAGCTTTGTGTAGAGCTTCGTGTAGAGCTTCGTGTAGAGCTTCGTGTAGAGCTTCGTGTAGAGCTTCGTGTAGAGCCTCGCGCAGAGCCTTGTGTAGAGCCTCTAAGTAATAAAACTATATAAGATTGTATAAGATTATATTAGATAATATATAATAGTTAAATATATAGCATATAACTTTACTTTAATTGCATGTCAAGAAATATATAGTTACCTTTTAAAGTTGCTAAGTAGGTTAATTGCGTATTAAGAAATATATAGTTAGCTTTTAAAGTTGTTAAGTTAGTTAATTGCATATCAAGTTAGTTAAATTACGTGTTAAGTTAGTCAATTGCATATTAAGTTAGTTAAATTGCGTGTTAAGTTAGTTAATTGCATGTTAAGTTAGTTAAATTGCGTGTTAAGTTAGTTAATTGCGTGTTAAGTTGGTTAAATTGTGTGTTAAGTTGGTCAATTGCATGTCAAGTTGGTCGAATTGCGTGTTAAGTTAGTTAATTGCGTGTCAAGTTAGTCAATTGCGTGTCGAGTTGGTTAAATTGCATGTCAATTACGCGAAACGCGAAAATCAAAGTCTACTTAAATCTCATCCTGCGAATATTTTCCCGATGTAATTAAGGAGCTTGCTTTAACTATGGATAAAAAGACTACTTTATAAAGGACTGCCTAATAGTGGCAAAGATAAATAAGGTTCTGTTAATTTAGGAGGATAGTATAGAGCTAGGAAAAGAGGAACCCTAGAGGAAGACTCCTTTCTAGGGTTAAAAGAGATTAATATATTATATATTAATCTGGGTTAGCTAGTTGGTAAAAGAAGCTGCACTATCCCTTATACTTTATTCTGTAATAGATATTAAGTTTTAACCTCTGCTTTAGCTAACTCTGGAGTAAATACCTTTACCTTAATAGATACCTAATATACTATAAAGCTGGCTAATTTTTTAAATATACTCCTTAAAGAACTGCCTAAACCAATTTCTATTCGCGGATACAACGGATAGATAGGGCCACCTATTATAACTATCTTGCGGATTTACCTCCGTGTTGACGGACAAAGGCAGTATAATATCCCCTTGCTTATTACAGACCTAGGAAGCCACAATATAATTTTAGGAAGAAAATGGCTAGCCTATTTAGGCTTATAGCTTAATATATAGAGCAGACGGCTTATCTGGCCTGAAACCCTACCCTTAACCCCTTTCTTTATAAAAGAAATCAGCATTATAATAGAAAACCTTATACGGCTATAGATAGACACTGTTTATTAGGCCGATGCTATGTATAGGGACCAGGCATTTAAAAAAGATATATAGCTTAATCCGCAACGGATCTGTATACTATAACGCTCCCAGACTACTAATGTTATACTGCTGACACTAGGGACCTAAGAAGCTAGTAATTAGCTAGATAGACTAGGCCCCATATAGCCGCAAAGAATAGTAAGGAATATTAGACGCTATACTAAATATATAGACCGGAGGGATAACTTGTGGAAGATGGAATAGGAGCTAAGAAAGATTATAAACCCTAAACCGTAAAATACAGCCTAATAATAGTCTATAAAGAAATCTATGGACCTCCCACCAGTTAATATCTGCTATATTAGTGCTATAGGATTCTATTAGAACTTGGTTTAACCTAATACTATTACCTTTACTACTAGCTTATATAAAATTAATTAAATAATTAAGGAAAAGGAAAATAAGCTTAGTAAATAGGAAGGCGAGCTTATAGACAAGGAGCTGGTAGAATAGAAACTACCCTATTAATACTGGAAATTTAAGGACGTGTTCTCTAAGGCAGCGTTTAATATACTTCTACCTTACCAACTATATAACTATAAGATTGAGATTAAGCCAGATAAGGAAGACATACTTAGCTATAGCCCCCTTTATTAGCAGTCTACTGCCAAATTATAGGCTATAAAGTAGTACCTTATTGATAACCTAAATAAGGGCTTTATTAAACCTAGTTAAGCCCCTTTTAACTTGCCTATTCTCTTTACTAAAAAGCTAAATAGAGGACTTTGTTTCTGTATTGACTACCGTAAACTAAATAACATAACCCGCAAGGACCGCTACCCACTACCCTTACTTGATGAGACTTTAACCTAAATAAGTAGAGCTAAGATCTTTACTAAGCTTAATATCTATTAGGCCTTTTACTAGATTAGGATAGACCCTAGATTAGAAGATTTTACTATATTTCAGACCTGTTACGGAATATATAAATGTAAAGTACTTCCTTTTGGACTGACTAATAGACTGGCTATGTACTAGCAATATATAAATGATATACTCTTTAACTACCTTAATAACTTCTATATAGCTTACCTAGATAACATTATAATCTACTTTGAGAATGAGTTAGAATATAAGGAGCATGTCTATAAAGTCCTATAATGGCTCCATAAGGCTGGTTTCTAGGCCAATATTAGGAAATTAGAATTTAGTGTTAAGTATATAAAGTACCTAGGTTTTATTATTAGTATAGATAGAATTAAGGCCGACCTAGAGAAAACGGCTGTAATTAACTAGTGGATACCCCCACAGACTATAAAGGGGGTGTAATTATTTTTAGGTTTCTATAACTTCTACTAACGCTTTATTAAGAACTATAGTAGGATTGCCTAGCCTCTTAACCGCCTTATTAGGAAGGACTAGCTATTCTACTTTAACGCCATATGTATGCAGGCCTTTAATGAGCTTAAAAAACAGCTGGTATTGGCTCCCCTACTGGCCCACTTTAACCCAGAACGGCCCTTAATGCTAGAAACTGATGCCTTAGACGGCGTAATAGCCAGTGTTTTCTCCCAGAAGTAATTAGATGGAGAATGGCACCCTATTATATACTATTTAAAGACTATAATAGATGCTGAACTGAACTACTATATCTATAACAAAGGAATGCTGGCTATTATCTCTAGCTTTTAGCACTGGTGTGTATAGCTAGAGGGGACCCCTAAGCCTATTAAGGTAGTTTCAGATTATAAGGCCCTAGAATACTTTATGATAACTAAGGCCCTTATAGCCCAGCAGGCACGCTAGGCGGATATCCTATCTTAGTTTAACTTCTTAATTATATATAGACTAGGCGCTATGAACTGTGCGGATGCTTTTATAAGGCGTAAATAGGACCTAGGTAACTAGGCGGCTGCGAAGATCTTATTATGGACCTAGACACTACTATGACTAGAGCACCTTAACCTCTAAATACAGGCAGAACGAAATATGGACCCTTTAGATGCTAAGATATATCCTGTTAACTCCATGGAACTTGACCTTATTGATAAACTGCTATAGGCAAACTGTACGGCCCCTTCTTTATAGGAGTACTGTGAAAAGGTAAAGGATGCTACTAGCCCATGGTCCCTTGAAAACGGACTGCTTAAGCACTAGGAACGGCTGGTGGTAGCAAAGGAGTAGAATTTACGGACTTGGCTTATTGCCGAAGCACATACTTAGGTCTCTACGGCCCACCCTAGAAAAAATCAGCCTTTTGGAACGAGTTTACCTGGATCCTAGGTATTAGGCTAAAGCTCTCTACAGTATACCACCTCTAGACAGACGGTTAGACAGAGATTATAAATCAATACTTAGACCAGAGACTCCGGCCCTTTATTAACTACTTTTAGGATAACTGGAGTAAACTACTATCTATAATAGACTACGCCTAGGCAACCCTACCCTATAACTCTACGGGGTTTGCACCTATTTAGCTAAAAATGGGATACTTACCCTATATAAGCTTTGACTGGGAGAGACTAGAAGGACCACAGACTATACGCGAAAAACTATCTTATAAGGAAGTATAGCAGTATGCTAGACGCTTAGAAGAAGCATAGATAGTAGCCCATAAGAACCTAAAGAAGGCCTAGAAATTGATAGAATAGTAGGCAAATAAGTACAGGCGCGAGCCTAACTTTACTATAGGCGATAAGGTCTAGGTTACAACAAAGAACTAAAAAATAGAACGGCCTAGCTATAAGCTAGACTATAAGATAGCAGGACCGTATAAGATCCTTAATAAAGAAGGCAATTTATACAAGGTTAAACTCCTAGACTTAATTAAAGTCCACCCTGTTTTCTTACCAGATAAGCTATAGAAAGCTATAAATAACCCACTACCTAGACAAAAAAATGAGCCTCTACTGCTGATTTAAGTTAATAGCAATAATAAATGGGAAGTTAATGAAATACTAGCCTGTAAACTAGTATAAGGAACGCTAAAATACCATGTTTAATAGAAAGGTTATAATCTAGACCCAACCTGGTACCCTACCTGGAACTTTATAGGTTGCCCCTAAAAGCTTAAAGAGTTTTATAACTAATACCCTAATAAGCCAGAACCCCCAAAGTATCTAAATAAGTAGATAGAGTGCTAGTATAGTAAAGATAATAAGCTACCTATTAAGTATATAGATAAGAACACCCTATAGATATAATACGGATATATAAAGCCTAAGGGCAGGCTTTTTTAGAAGGGGGGGTAATATTATAGTGTTACGGACGCTTTAAGTATAATGTTATAACTACTTGGAGAGGAGTCAGCGGAAGCTAGTTGGTTAATATAGGCACGGTCTAGAATAGATCCGGTGGAACCATATAACGAGGAATGGTAAGCGAGTCACATAACGTTATACGCAGTGTATGAGGAGTACGCAGTATACACTATATATAATACGTATAACACGTACCTCACGTACAAGAGAGGATTTCTTAGAAGTATAGTTATGTATTTAAAGAACCTCAGTCCCTACCATAGATAGTTCTCTCCTTATAGTAAATCTCAGAATATAATTAGAGTTAATCTGTTAGGCAACCACTCTATTAGTTGTTATTATGTTATTAATTTTGTTCTTACCTATATACCCAGCCCATTAATAGAACCTACTATAGTTCCTACTACAAGGTTCCGTTACACATTCACTACCAAGGTTATGGTATTAAACAGAGAAATCAAACAATATGCCACCAAAAGCAGTACCAGTTACAACAGCGTCAACGGGAGCCATAACCTCAGGTCCAGGTAATACCAGTATAAATAAGGGAGATTCTTAAGTGGTTACATAAGGTCAGTTACAGGAAATGGTTAATCACTTATAAAACAATAATAGGATACTTAAAAAACGCATTAATGGAATCAGAGCAGCAAAAATTAAGTTACCTTTAATTAAATAATTCTTAGGAGAAAAATCAAAGCTTAAAGGATTTCTTACGCAAATGCACTTTAAAGTAGTATAGAAAGGAGCAAAGTTAGCAACATTATTAGACCAAGTAGCCTATGCAGGATTGTTCCTAACGGGGAGGGCACTTAAATAGTTTAAACCGTATCTCACAGAAATATAGGCTAATAGCATAATAACTACTAACTAGGATATACGGTATATATTTACCAGTTGGAATGGGTTTATAGAGCGACTAACGCAGATATTTAAAGACCTAGAGGCTACAACCACAGCGGAACAAAAGCTTTAGAACTTAGTATAACGCACTTTAATGATTAAGTATACAACACAGTTTCAAACACTAGCCACATAGGTTAAGTGGAACGACAGGGCGCTTATAGCACAGTATAAACAGGGACTTAAGGCTAAAGTCTAGGACGCAATTATCCTAATAGAAGATACGGATACTCTAAAAGAGTTAATAGATTAGTTAATAAAGATTAATAATAGAATCTACTAAAGGGAACAAGCCAAGAGAGGGCAAGACAGAGTTCTATAGTTGTATAAGGCGCAGAGTACGCAATAACAGATATAGAGTTAAAAACTATAGAATGGCGCAGAGCTAATAGACCTAAGTAGTACCAAAGAAACCTAAAAATGGGAAAAGAAACTATAGAAACCTAGAGGTTAAGGATTAAGTAATTAAAGGACCTAGGAGTAAAGGCTAAACCAGAGATCTTAGCAGCAGAAGACGTTTAGGCGGACTCTATAGCAAGAAAGATGGTTTAAGGATGGAGCTTGCATAAATTACGGAAAATAGGGTTATTTCGCTAGAGACTACAGAGGTGGTTAAAGTAACTACGCGGTAAAGAAAACCAGACCAGTAAATGGCATGTATATATAGAGGGACGATAGTACACTATAAGGAATAAAAGAGTGTTTAATTAACAGTTTTACGTATTATTACAACAACGTATACCGAATTTATAAGAACGCTAAGTATAGCGCAAGCTATTAGCTATAGGAGCTATTATTATCTAAGTTTAAAGAAACTAGCGAACCAGCTTGTAGATTGGACATTAAAGATAATAAATTTGATATAGGCGAAGCATTTACCAATAATAAGGCAATAAAGGCAGCTTACTAGGAGCATATAGACCTTAGAGAAGTTAAAATAGAAGTAGAAACTAAAACTATCACTAAATAAGGTTTAGTAACGGACATTATAACACTGTTAGATATAATTTCTATCACTTTACAAGATAATAGGAGCAATGTTTAAAAGAAACTAAGTAAGTAGATAACTACTAGTGCTAGCTTATTACTTAATAAAGGCAAAAGGCTACAGGCTTAAGATTCTTAAGAAGAGATAAGAGAAGCTTAAGATTCTTAAAGTAAGATAAAACACACCTAAGAACCTACAATAAATAAAAACTAATAGGAAAGGGTAGTAACTTAGTTTAGTAACAAACAAATAAGTATAGGACGCAAGTTTAAGAACTATAAGTTTAGGGAATAAATAAGAACATTAGCAATTCTAGGTAAATATAATATTTAGCCTAAAGATTAAACAGTTAATACTAGGATTAAAAAGCAAGATAACTATAAAAATCTAGCTACAAGACGTAGAAAACAAGAAACTATAGATAAGTTTAGAACAAGAATTATTATATAGCAAGAGCAAAAGCTAGACAAAAGGTTAGCTATGCTAGATTATATAAGGGACAGAGTACCCCTATAAAGAGTTACTAATAGGCCGAGTGCAGGGACACCTAGGGTAAAGTAGTTAGATAAACTGGAATAAAAAGAGGATCTAGGTATTCTAACTAGGTTTAAAAAAAGACATACTAAAGGATATTATAATGTAGTAATAACAAGGTACTTTCTAACGGATAGACCATACACACTAAACCAGTTGTATGGAAAGTGGTATAGGTAACGACATAATAATAAATAGGAAGATTTTTATATATAGCTAGATAAAAAAGTTATCTAAGACTAACCTATTACGGAGAAACGTATAAGTTATATTAAAGGAGCATTAATTATAACGTTAAGGAACCTAGAAGAGAGGTCTAGGGACTGGAGAAGTAAGTAATAAATCTTAGTACCCATAGCTGAGATACTAGTGGTTAGGTTAACTAGGTATAAGTTTAAACTTAAGAATAAAGACAAACTAAGAGTTAACCCAAAATATGCAGCGTATTATATACTATTATAGATAGCTTGTGTGGATGATATATATAACATATATAAAGCACCAAAAGATAAGAACCAAAAGTACCTAGTAAGAATGTATTAGGCACTAAAAGAAAAATGGTTTAGAAATGCTAAGTATATATATAGTTAGCACCCAGTAGAAGTATAAGGTTAAGGGGACTTAATACTTTAACCAGGAAGATTCCTTATGGAAGAATACCTAGATGGATAACAGTGGTGGGAGTGCCCAGAAAACACTTGTCTATAGTATATAGAGAAAAAGAAACAAACTAAGTATTAGCCAAAGTTAGACCAAGTATAGGCAGGATCTAGCAGCTAACAGTTAGGAAAAAGGGAGGCGTATAGGACCAGAGGGAACTAGTATTAGAGCCTTAAACCCTTAAAGGAATTTAAGGATAACACCTAAATTTAAAAGCTAAGTGGCAAGATTAGTAGTTTAAAGCATTAGTAGATAGTAAAGCAACTAGGAACCACATATTACTAAAGGCAGTAGAAAGGATAGGGTTACTATATAGACAAAAGAAACACCTATATCCACTTATAATAATTTTAGGAGATTAGATAGCCTATAAAGGAGGTGTTATTAATCTTAAAACAGGACCTATTCAGATAACTATTAAAGGAAGACCAGTTAGAATGTCTTTTAATATCCTACTATTAGGATAGGATAAGGCGATACTAGGAATGCCTTAGTTATAGAAGTATAATCCAAAGATTAATTAGGTTATAGGTTAAGTTAATATTAAGAATATATAATAACGCAAAGTGCGATAGTAAACCAAGTTGGTATGGTACTAAGTTGGAGCGATATATAAAGAGACTAAGTAAGGCTTAAGTTATATACTAAAAAGATACCATAAGTATAGAAAAAAGTTATGGTTATTAGAAAGTAAGAAGCTATTAAAGCATGCAGCTTAGAACTATAAGATAGAATTAAAAGAGGGAATAAGTCTAAAGTTCTTTCCAATCTATAAGCTTACTAAAATAGAGTTAGTAGCGCTTAAGGAGTTTATCTAGGAGAACTTATAAAAGGGATATATCAGACTATCACAGTTATTAGTAGGATATCCAGTACTGTTTATCCTAAAGAAAAACGGAAAACTTAGGATATGTATAGACTATAGATAGTTAAACAGTATTACCTAGAAGGATAGGTATTCTTTACCCTTAATTAGCAAAATCTAAAACAGGATAGGTAACGCAAAAATCTTTATAAAGATAGATTTGAGATAGGCGTACTATTAGATTAGGATCAAGAAAGGCAATAAATAGAAGGCAGCTTTTAGGTTAAAGGAAGGACTATATAAGCTATTAGTTATACAATTCGGGCTTATAAACGTACTAGTAACGTTCCAGAAGCGAATTAATAGTGTATTAGGAGAACACCTAGATGAATTTATTATAGTATACCTTAATAACATTATTATCTACTTAGAGAGTAAGGAAGAGCATAAAGAATATATTAAGTGGGTCTTAAAGAGACTACAGGAAGAATAGATGCTAGTAGCAATTAAAAAATATAAATTCTTCACCTAGAAGACCAATTTTGTTAAATTTATTATTAAACTAGGCCAACTTAGTATAGATCCAAAGAAGATTAAAGCTATAGTAAATTAGCAAGAACCAGAGAATATTACATAGTTAAGATCGTTTCTAGGGTTTTGTAATTACTGTAGAAGGTTTATAGCGCAATAGTTATAGGATATTAAGCCGTTTACGCAGTTAACCAAGAAAGAAGAACCGTGGGTATAGGGAAAGGAGCAATAAGAACTATTTAAGAAAGTTAAAGAGTTGTTTACCTAAGAGCTAGTTCTTAAGATCTATCAACCAGGGCTAGAGACGGTTATAGAAATAGATACATTAGACTTTATACTAGGGGCGTGCTTCCTATAGAAATATTAAAATAGATAGCACCTAGTAGCATACTATAGTTAAAAGATAATACCACTAGAGTTAAACTATGACATCTACAACAAGGAGTTGTTAGGTATAGTTACAGCACTTAAAAAATAGAGAGCATTCTTACAAGGCACAGAAAAACCATTTATAGTTAAAACGGACTATAAGAACCTTACAGGATTTCTAATAATAAAGGAACTTAACTAAAAACAGGTTAGATGGGCGGAAATGCTTATAAAATACTATTTTAAAATTTAGTATACTAAGGGTACAGATAATGCACGAGCAGACGCTTTAAGCAGAAAGGCTAAATTATAGAACAGTAAAAGGCTATTAGGAGCTTTGTTGCGAAGGGATTAAGATAGACTAATTAGGTACAATTATCTAAAGATTACAGCAACTAAGGAAAGTTAGATCCATAAGTCACTAAAGAGTAATTAGATATAAAAGATCTAAGAAATATAGGCAGAGGATCTAGACTTAGAGCAATACATAAATAGAGAAGCAACATACGTGCCTAAGTCTATTATAGAAGAATTTATTAAGGAATTCCACAAGGGAATAATACAAGGACACAACGGAGCTATAGGCTTAGTATTAAGACTTTAAAAGGAGTATATTATTTAAGGAATCTGGGGACTAGCAAGATAAGTTATAAAGAAATATTTAGATTGCCAAAGAAACAAACCAACAAGGCATAAGCCGTATAGAGGGCTATAACCTATTAAGACACCAGGAAGACCATAGGAGGTTATATTATAGGACTTTATTATTAAGTTACCAAAGTCAAGAGATCCTATTATAGGATAAGATTATAACGCGATTTTAGTAATAGTAGATAAGCTAATAAAGTAGGGATACTTCATAGCATGCACTAAAGAGATATTAGCAGAAGATGTCGCTAGAATTTATATAAAAGAAGTATTCGCAAGACATAGAGCACCAAATAAGATTATATTAGATAGAGATCCAAGATTTATAGCAGTATTTTAAGAAGTATTTCTAGCAGAATAAGGGGTTCGCGCAATAATATCTATAGCATATTATCCGCAGACGGACGGACAAATAGAAAGACTAAACTAGACACTAGAACAGTATTTAAGGCATTATATCAATCATGTATAGAATAATTAGGTATTGCTGTTACCAGTTATATAGTTTATATATAATACAACACCATAAGAAGGAATGGGAATATCACTATTTAAGGCGAATTACGGGTATAAGCCAAGAACATCATTATTGCCATATTAAGCAAAAAAGACGAGTAGCATAGCTAAGTAAAGAATAGAGATATTAATAAATCTTTATATAGACCTTAAAGAAACAGCTAAACTAGTACAAGAATAAATAAAAAGGTACTATAATACTAAGAGATCTAAGGGACCAGATCTTAAGGAGGGGGATAAAGTATAGCTACTATACAAAAATTTCAAGAGTTAATAATTAAGCAAGAAGTTGGACTATATTAGACTAGGACCTTTTAAAGTTAAGCAAAGAATTTTATTAGTTATATACAAGTTGAACCTACTAGCCAAAATGAAAATCTACCCTATACAGCATATCGCAATGCTAGAACTAGCATATAGAAATATCAAGCCACCAGTCTATAAGGCAGACACGTATAGAGGACAAAAGGAAGACAAATAGCAAGTTTTAAAGATTATCAGTTATAAGGATATAGATAACAAAACATAGTATAAAGTAAAGTGGATAGGCTATAGTAAGACTACCTAGGAACTACTAAGCAACCTAGAAAAAGCTATAGGAAAGATACGGAAGTATTAGAAGAAAGTAGGTTAGGTAATATTAACAAAAAGGAGTCACTAAAAAATAAATCGCCTAAGGGGGACCCAAGAGAAGCAATTACCGAGCTACTTAGAGTTATTTCCCTTGCAGAAGGAGAGTCAATCCTTTTATTACCCAGCTTAGACAAACCCTATTAAATAAGTTTCCACTCCTTGGAACAGACCTTCTCACAGACATATTTAAGACGAAGAAGACAGGCAGAAGCGGATAGATGGGCTTTAAGGGCACGCTATTAAGCAGTTATAGCCTCCTACTCCGCTTCCTACGAATAACAAAGCTTATCTAAGGCGCTTAAAAGCTCACCATTAAGTTTTATAGCAGTAGATTAAACACAAGACCCTATAATAAGTTACTTAGGGAACTCAAAGACTGTTAAGAGTTATAGGACGCGCACACTTAGCGTTAGAAATAGAGCGAACATCACAGGATAATTAAATATTTGCTTTAGTATACTCCAAGCAAGACAAGGGTTATTAAGATAAAGGACTTGCCAGCGCGATATACCCTAACCCTGCTTTTACACAACGAGAATATGGAGACGGCATTATCTCACCAAGTAATAGTATGGCAGCCATAGTGCGAGCACAGTGCTACGCTTGCGAGAAAGAAGGAGCTTTAGGCATAATAAGTACAGATATTAACCAGACTGATTAAACGGATATTACACCTCTAGTAGACGACTTAGAGATATTAGGAATCTTTAAGGATAAAGATAAAGAGGAGGGAGATAGTATTACGGACGCTTTAAGTATAATGTTACGACTACTTAGAGAGGAGTCGGCGGAAGCTAGTTAGTTAATATAGGCATAGTCTAGAATGGATCTGGTGGAACCATGTGACAAGAAATGGTAAGCGAGTCATATAACGTTATACGCAGTATACAAGGAGTACGCAGTATACGCTATATATAATACGTATAACACGTACCTCACGTACAAGAGAGGATTTCTTAGGAGTATGGTTATGTATTTAAAGGACCTCAGTCCCTACCATAGATAGTTCTCTCCTTATAGTAAATCTTAGAATACAATTGGAGTTAATCTATTGGGCAACCACTCCACCAGTTATTATTATGTTGTTGATTTTGTTCTTACCTACATACCTAGCCCATTGATAGAACCCACCGTAGTTCCTACTACAAGGTTCCGTTACATATGGCGCTAGTGGAAAACGGTGGATTGTGGTGGATAATATTATAGTACTAGCATATTGCCGCAGATTGCCATAAAGTGCCATTATATAACCGGAGAATTGTATATAACTTTAAGCGGTGCTTCCGTTCTTCCCCTTTCCTTTCTCTAGCTTTGGATCCTTGTTTATAGACAATCCAATTATACAGGCTTGCATGCATCCTTCTTGCTGTACACATGCCTTAATTGACTAAGTCGCTAATAAGTACCGGCCTCTATTATAAGAGTTAGCATAGATATATCTATAGCAATAGGTATAGTAGGCTAATAAAGAGGAGGTTTATACTACTATATAAATATCTAGGGGCTAGAAACCACTCCATTTATTTAAGCGGCGGCTATTAACTATAGATAATTACCTTTAGGAGATTAAGCCATAGGAGCAGCTATAATAAGAGGAGTAGTATAAATAGTATAAGTAATAACAGGTGCAGTATTAGCAGCTTTATTAGTAGTGGGTATATAAGTACTAGTGGGTATAGGCTATATATTAAATATAGAGGCAGAAGTAGTAGTAGCGGGAGAAGGAGGAGGAGGAGGAGCTAGGTAGTAGTGACTAGGATAATAACAGCTGGGATAGTTACTGGTAGCCTAGATAGTAGCGGGCAAAGTAGCAGCTGGAGTAGTGGCTAAAGTAGTAACTATAGTAGCAGCTATATTAACAGATATAGGAACAGATATAAATAGACAGTAATAGCAGCGGTGGCAGTAGTGGCAGTAGTAGTGGCAGTAGTGGTAGCAGTAGGTAGTATGTCAGGAAAACGGGAGAGTGGTAGGGGCTAGCCCGGGGTCATTTCAGCTGGATCCGCTGATCCGCTTATGTACACTTCTTTACGCTGGCCCGGGGCCACTTTAGCCACTTTAGCTACTTTAGCTACTTTATATCTAATAGCTATAATATTTATAATATTTCCTATAACTGCAATATTTATAAAATAATTAAAATTTAAAATATTAAATTAATAGTTAAAGGGTATATATAGCAGAAGGGGTGAGCATCACGCAGAGGCTCTAAATCGTCAATTGGCTGGTCCAGATAATCCGCCGCCCGTGTATTGATTTCCTAACTAGGCCTAATGCCTACCTGCCTGCCTGCGTACCTACGTGCCTACCTGCCTACCTGCCTGTGTACCTACCTGCGTACCTACCTGCGTACCTACCAGAATACCTGCCTGCGTATCTGCCTGCGTACCTGCCTGCGTACCTGCCTGCGTACCTGCCTGCCTACCTGCCTACCTACCTGCCTGCCTACCTGCCTGCCTACCTGCCTGCCTACCTGCCTGCCTACCTACCTGCCTACCTACCTGCCTACCTACGTACCTGCCTGCCTGCCTGCCTGCCTGCCTGCCTGCCTGCCTGCCTGTGTCTGTTATAGGAGCTCTGCGGCTTCGAGCGATTGATTGAGAAGGGGGACACCTCACGCACAGGCTCCAGGTCGTCGATTGGCGGTGTTCCCGATAATCTGCCGGCCGTGTACTGATTTCCTAACTAGGCCTAGTGCCTGCCTGCCTCTGTGTCAGTATCTGATTCAATTTAGGGGAGGGGTTAGCCCGATTAAAGGCTCTGATTGATTCGATTGATTGTATTAATTCGAATCGTTCTCTATAGGCGTTCATTGGCTTTACATTCAAACGGTAGTTATCTGGGTGCTTCCCTAGGAGGCCTTGATCCGATTCGACTCGGTAACGGGCTGATATTAAGGCTCTGGTTCGATTCGATCGATCGATTGAATTGTTCGTGGTGTTCGCTGGCTGGTCGTTCGGATGGTTGTTGTCTCGGTCTACGGTCGTCTGGTTCTGGCGACGGTTGTCTGGTTCTGGTCACAGTCCTCTAGCTACCGTTCTGGTGCCTCCCTAAGTAGGGAGGATGTAAAGAAGGCTAAAGGTGGGATTTAGGTGTACAAGGGGTATGCAAAGGCACGTGTAGAGGCTGTCGGGAATATAGCGGGGACCCGATGGTACTTAGGACGATTTATAATTGGGAAAATCAAAGTCCTGCTAGGAGCCAACCAGGAGGCCTTTAGGATTTTAATACCCTAATAGCAATAAATGCAATAATACTAACAATATTTATTTTATAGCCATAAGCTAGCGTAATGCTAGCGTATAGCTCTAGGGCTTTGCTAATATGGCGGAAAGCTGGCGTATTGCTCTGGGGGGTTGGCTAATATGGCCAAAAGCTGGCCCCAGGCCCTAGGGGGTTGGCTAATATGGCTAAAAGCTGGCCCTGGGCCCTAGGGGGTTGGCTAATATAACGGAAAGCTAGCCCCGGGCCCTAAAAACACTTTTAGCGAAACTACGCCACTTCCCGTTTTCCTGACATAGGGTAGTAGTAGGGTAGTAGTAGGGTAGTAGTAGGGTAGTAGTAGGGCAGTAGTAGGGCAGCTACTTAGTTCCTAAAAGGACTTCGTCCCTAAAGGATAAAGCCTACTATAGATGTAAGAAATAAGTAAACCTTTCTAAGGAACTGAAATTGCTAGCTATAAGTTGGCAATTTTAGAAATTTTTCTTAGAAAATTTGCTTATTTCTTATCTTTTAATATACTATATTAACGTTTAACCTAAGTTTCTAATTAGTTTAGAAAAAATGGGTTATATAATAGGGGGATATACTACCTTATTAAATTCGCAACCGGGTAATAAATCCCTTATACTTATAATGTACCTCCTAATATTACCTAAATAAAATTTCTATTAATATAGATTTATAAAGCTTATAAAGCGCTTTAAAATAGTATTATTTTTATCTAAATATTCTAAGGTTAGGCAATATTATACTAATATAAAGTTTTAGAGCTCTCTAGAATAAGAATTAGGGGGAGCTATATATAGAGCTCTAAAGCTCTATTAATATACAGCACTAATATATTAGGAGATCTTATAATCGTCTCTATAAATAGCTTTATAACGGCTCTACTATTGCCCGTATAGTCGCCTATATAATTAATAATATAAATAGCTCTGTATTTTCCGTATAAACATCTCTATATTATCTCTATGTCGTCTCTACATCGTCTCTACATCGTCTCTATATCGTCTCTATAATAGGCCTATATTGTCTTTATAACGGCCCTATATTGTCTCTGCAATAGCCCTATATTATCTCTATAACAGCTCTACATTGTCTCTATAACAGCTATACTACTACCCATACAATCGCCTATATAATCGTTAGTATAAATAGCTTTATATTGTCTCTATAAACGGTTTTATAACAGGTCTATAAATACTCTATAAACGGCCCTACGAACGGCTCTATAAATGGTCCTATAATAGCCCCATAACAGCTCTAAAACGGCTTTATAAACAACCCTATAAACAACCCTATAAATAACTCTATAAATAGCTCTATAAATAGCTCTATAGCCAGCTTAGGGGGAGCCGTATACGGAGCTCTATAATAGCCTTTATAATAGGCTCTTTAGTATATTTATAAGTATCTTCTTTTATATATTAACGTGATCCACAAGCAAGTGGCCCACACAAGCAAGTGGCCCACCCCACCAAACACGCGATCGTAAAACGAAGCAATTAGTTAACCACAAATAACTATATTTAGTGTAGCTATCTACTAGCTAGTTGCCTGCCGTCTAGGGCACGTACGTGCTATATGTTCTGTTGATTTGCACATGCTACACTTACGCACTGCCCGTTGCGGTTGCTTAGCCGCTGCCTTTGCTGCCCCCTCTACTACCCCCTTCTAGGCAGCTTGTGCACGAGATAGCCCTTCTGCTCCTAATAAAACATCCCCCCTAGCTATATACGTGCGCCTAGTTGCCCTCTTTCGTTTTTAGCGCTGGTTTTCCATATATAGCTTTTAATTTTTAGTTGCAAGCAGGACAGCGCTTAATATTGCCATTTCGCAACCCTTAATAAGCTAGGTAAGGGCTTGCTCTGTTAAACTTGGTGGGCTATGCGTGCGCTATTTAAGATAGCGCCTTAGCAGAACCGTCTGCTTCTGTAGCTTAGCAACATTATAGGGTGTTTCAGCTACCTAGTATATATTTAATTGCGGACGTTAAGGTAATAGTGTCTGATATTTGGTGTGTAGTAGTAATAGTACGCGATCTGGATTGTATGGGACTAGGCCAGTAGCTGCAAATCCTGCACGTATATTGTTCTGATATAGTGCTGCCTGCCTAGCCTGCCTATATATAGGTAGGAATTCGCGTTTATCAATGTGGTTAACGCTATAGCTTATAATCTATTTAATGAGGTGTCCGTAGGCCTACTTTAGTACTAAGAAACAGCCTACGTCTAGTGGCTGCAGTAGATGCGATAAATGTGCTAGTATGTAAAGGATAACTATCTGGTAATCTAGGCAGAACTGATTGAATTTGGGCGATACATGGCTGTTATGGCCATTTAGTACTAGCAGCCGATGTATGCTAACAATGCAATCCTTTATATGCTTATGGAATACCTTCGTTAGTGTCACGGAGCGAGCACAAGCGGTGATAATATATAGCGAAGTAGATATTATTAAGCTATGTACATAAACTGCGTAATAAAGTCAAGATGTTGCGTAAGGAAAAGAAAGTAGGAGACAGGGGAAAAAGGGTACATAACGTTCGCTTGGTTGCTAGGTTAACGGGTACTATGCTACACACGGGTAGGGTAGAGCTTAGGTGGCGGTTCTAGTAAAACTTGGCAGAATTTGGCAGTTAGAGGTCCTTAAAGTTGCCAATTAGCAACTCCAACAGTATAGACGGCAGATTGCGGCGGAATATAGCAGATTGCTGTTAGATTGCCGTCTCGTGGTCAGTCTCCGGTTGTGTAGTCAGTGGAAACAGGTGGACGTGTGTAAGGTGTTATGGGGGTGTCCTATAACAGTACCCCCCCTTTAAACTTGAGCATCTGCGAAATAGGGCTATAGTAGTTCTAGGTAGAGTTCGTGAAAGTCTTCTGCGGCTTGTATAAGTCCTATAGAGTTGGTAGGTTCCTATAAGGGTTTAGTAAAACCTCTCCATTTTATAAGGTATATATATTTGCGTTTCCGTTTATTATACTTAATATCGTTAACTCTTTTAATAAGGTACTTATCCTCGCTATCTACTTTAACTGGTGGGGGAGGGTCTTAGATTTGTCCAGGCAGGGTGTCTAATATAGGGGCGGTAGGGTGGAGGACTAACGTATAGAATATAGGGTGAATTTTAACCGTATTAGGGAGCTTTAGTTGGTAGGCATAAGAAGAGACAATTTTTTTAACCTTATAAGGGCTAGCGTTCTTCCAATTAAGTTTCTTAATAGGTTGTTTTATGTTTAGATTTTTTATATCTAGCTAGATAAAGTTACTAATTTAATAGGCTAGTGCTAGGGTTTAGTTCTTATTTACTATAGCTTTATAGACAGATTGGGCCTATATTATTTTGTTAGTAAGGAACTCTTATAGTTCTTCTATCTTCTTTATAAATTTATTTGCTTTTGCAACTTATAAGGCCTAATAAGCTAGGCGAGGAATATTACTAAAGGGTTTAAAACCCATTTGTAGATACTAGCTATAGTTGGCCAGGAATAGGGAGGCCTTTATAGTTTTTAAAATAGAGTTATTTGCAGTAAACTTAGTAAATATAAGCTAGTCTATCTGGTTGTCCTATAGATACAACGTATATATCTAAATATATTGTTCCATTATAGCATTTGCACGTTCTATTTAACTATCCGTTTCTAGGTAGTATGCTATAGATAATAGTGCTTTAATGTAGAGTTGGGTAGTTAGTTCTTTTTAAAACGCAGAGATAAACTAGCTACCTCTATTAGAGATAATTGTTTTAGGGAGTCTATGGAGTTTCTATACGTAATTTAGGAATAGTTAGGCGATAGTAGGTGTTAATATATTAGGATAGGCGATTAAGTGTCTTATTTTAGATAGTTAGTTTATAACTACTATAATATTTATACAGCCTTTACTTATAGGGAGTTTAACAACGAAGTTAATTAAAATGTCCTTCTATTTTCGGTCCGGAATAGGTAATGGCTTTAGAAAGCCGTTATATGTCTTATATAAAGCCTTAGCTTGTCGGCAGGTATAGTAGCTAGAGATATACCTTTGTATTATATTATATATATTTAGCTAGTAGTACTCCTATTGGAGTAGTTCTAGGGTTTTTCTATGGCCTGGGTAGCTGGCTACTGGTAGGTTATATACATATTTAAAAAGCTTAAGCTTAAGTTTATTATAGTTAGGTATAACTAGGCGGTTCTAGTAGTATAAGCGGTCTTTGCGAGCTTTATATTTACTTAAAGAGATCTTTTTAGAGCGTTTAACGCCATCTTAAATTAGCTTAAGTGTCTCTTGGATAAACTTGTTATTTAGGTATTTATTAATTATAATCTGTTTAACTAATTAATTAGTTATTTTAAGGACGTATACTATAAGGTCTTTAGCTAGGGGATTAAATAATTTAGGGCGAAGTAGGGTTTAATTATAGTAGGTACGCGCTTTTTCCTATACTAGTATGTCTTATAAACGTTGGGTTAGGGCATTAGGTTTTTAACCTTAAACGCCTAGGTGGTATGTAATTAAGAATTAGAAATAAGACAGATATTCTAACTAGTGGGCTTAATAATAACTTAGCTGTTTTATGGTTATAAAGTACTGTAGATTTTTATAGTTGCTAAGGACCTTAATTAGAAATCTGGCGCCTTCTAGTTTAGGTTACTATTATTTAAAATATCTAATAATGGCTAATAATTCCTTATTATAGATCTTATAGTTATATTTAGCTAGACTTAGTTATTTTAAGAAGTATGCTATAGGGTATAGTACTCCTTCCTTATTATACTAAGACAAAATGCCTCCAGTAACGTAGTTAGATAAGTTGGCTTCTATAACACTCTTTTAGTTTGGGTTAAAGTATTAGAGTATAGGTGCGGTGGTAAATATAACTTTTAGATAGGTAAAGGCCTTCTTACATTCCTTGTTAAAGATAAAGGTTTTATCTTTTTAGGTTAGAGCTATAAGGGGTAAGACTAGGGCAGAGAAGTTATTAATAAACTGTTAGTAGAAGTTAGCAAATCTTATAAAGGCTTTTACGTCCTTAATATTCTTAGGTTCTTACCAGTTTATAATTACTTTAATTTTCTTTAAGTCCATTTATATGCTGTCTATAGAAATAATAAGTCCAAGATATAGAACTTCCGTTTTATAGAAATCGCACTTATTTATATCTAATTATAGGCTAGCTCCACGCAAGGCTTTTAAGATAAGGTTAATATATTTCTTGTATTTAGTTAGGTTATTGCTATATACTAAAATGTTATTAATATAAGCAGTATAAAAAATGTCCAGGTAAGGTCGTAGGGTATTATTTATAAAGTATTAGAACAAACTTGGGGCATTTACAAGGCCAAATAGCGTTACTAAGTATTTAAATAGTCTATACCTAGTACAGAATTCAGTGAGCCATTTATCTCCTTTTGCAATATAGAGACGGTTAAATACGTAAATAAGGTTGAGTTTTATATAGTAGTGAGCCTTACTTAATTAGTTTAGTGTCTTTTAAATTAACGGGAGCGGGTACTAATTCTTAATAGTAATAGCGTTAAGAGCTCGGTAGTCCATATAGAAGTATAGACCGCCGCTAGGTTTCTTAACAAAGATTATAGCTATAGCTATAGGCGAAGAGCTTGCTCTAATAAATCCTTTACTTAGGTATTTGTCTAAGTACTTCCGCAGCACTTAGAGTTTGTTTTAGAATATTCTATATAGGGGTCTAAATCCTAGCTGTTTTCCTTCTTTAAGTATAATCTTGTGGTTATATAGTCGGTGCTCTACTAACTTATTAGCTTCCTTTTATAAAAATACTTTTAGATGCTTATAATAGTATACTGGTACTTTTATGGCAGGGTTAGTGTGCTTCTTTAGTGCTAGGGCCTTTTTAATATTGGCCATTATAACGGCGAAGATTATATATTTAGGTTTTTTGGCGAGTTATACTAATAGGGTAGCTCTAATTATATAGATATCCATAAAAAGGGGGGTGAGTTACTAGCTAGTAACTTCCTTTTAATTATCTACTATTTCTTATTTAACTTTAGGTTTAGTATTAGGTATAAAGTTAGTGTTAGATTTAGGTTTAGGTTCTTTAAGTATCCTTTTTATAGTAGAATACCAGTTCTTTTGGTACTTTTGTATATTAAGCTTAAGTTTAGGCTTCTACTTGGTTTAGGGTGATATAGTAGTTAGGGTTAGTTTATGTGGTTTAGTGTAATTTTTAGGTTCTTAGTAAAATTAGGTGGACTTTTTAGGTATAGGGTAAATATTAGTGGAAATTTTAGACTAATAGATCCTAGTAGATTTTTTAGATTTTAGTTTAAGGTTTAAGTAGTAAGTTATAAGGCACTTCTGCTTATAATAGGAGGCGGTAAATAGAAGCTTAAGGTTGTCCTAATTAATAGTTACCTTATATAGCTTTATCTAAGGTTGTTTAAGTATTACTAAGTGACCTAGGGTAGTAATGAAAAGCCTAATTAGTTCTTTATAGTTTAGGTATTAGAGTCTTAGGAATACTACGTGGGTAATATAGCCTAAGATAGTGCGTTTACTATTAAATCTAAATACGTTAATATGCTGGTTAAGGGGGGTTAGGGTAAAACTATTATCTTATATAAAGATCTTGTTAATAAATCCTATACTACTGGCTCCTATATTAATTAGGACTTAAGTATTAACCTATTAATTATTCTGCTAAAGATAACAGTTAATAGTTATACTACAATCCTAAGAGTTAGAATTTGTAATATCTAGAGCATTTAATAAGATCCTAAGGTAGCGCTATTCTAAAGAGCGACTTAGCTCTAGGACCTTCCTTTTAGAGGCAACTAAGGTGGGGTTTCTATAAAATATTAGCTATAACTTTGTCCTTATAAGTAGTGCTTACTAGATACGGGGCTAGAGCTATATAAAGATTAGAGATAGTAACTAGAGGATTAGTACAGTAAACGGTTACTAGTATTAGCCGTTTATAAATTATGTTAGGGCATAGGGATAGAGTAGTATCTTAAAATATAAGCCTTACTTTCGCATTTAAAGTAAAGGCCTAGCTTAATGCGTTATTCTTATTTAGGGGACCCTAGTGGGGCATACTCTAGGGTTCTAGAGTTAATGTCTATGGCGTTAGGGTGCTTAGGCTAAGATAATAACTTAGTAGTTATTTACAGAGCTATTATATTATATTAAGGAGTAGACTTTAGTGTTAAGCATAGTATATTATTGTATTGTTTATTAATAATATTTACGCAGGCATTAAGAGCTCCTAGTAGGTCTATACCTATTAGAGAGGTTTTTAGTTTAGGACTTAGGAATTTAATAAGGCTATTAATTAGTACGGAGTTGTTCTAGCCTATTTCCTTTACATAATAATTAAATTTAGAGAAGTATACTAGAAAGCTTTTTGTTCCTTAAGTTATATAGTTTATCTTTCTCTAAGCAGTAGCTTGGCTGTTTAGGTTACCGTATATAGCTTTAAGAAGTATAACTAGACTTTATACTAAATTTAGTTAAAGGGGTTTAATAAGGTTAGCTATATCTCCTCCTAGTTAATTTAGGGCGTAGCAGAGTTAGTTAGCTTTAGTTAAGTAGCGGTTAATATTACTAGTTAGCTTATTTTTAAGCTAGCTTAGAAATAATTAGAGTTCTTATTATTTACTAGTAAATATTAGAGGGTCTAGTAGTTATTCGGATTATTATAGTACGGTAGTTAGTTTAGGGTAAATAGCTACTATAGGTTTAGGACTTTTATTTTACATATTTATCTCTAGAGAAGGCGTTTGGTCTTAGGGCCCTAGTATAGGCATTTTAAGGATGCGGACTTCTTCTTAAAGGTCCTTAATTATTTATAGGTATTATACTTTTTATTTAGCTTATTATTAAGTTAAAGTGGCTTGGTTTTATATAAGGGCGTTTATAAAGAACTTCTGTATCTCTACTAATTATTTTTAGAGTGTGGATATAATGCCAGTGGCTGTTATAGGGGCTTTGGGGTTATTCTATATTTTAGAGGGTAGTATATAAGGTTTATACAATATAGTATTACAGAGTAAGTATAAGCAGTAATAATATATAGTAAAGTAAGTATTGTTAAGCTATATATATAAACTACGTAATAAAGTTAAGACATTGTGTAAGGAAAAGGAAGTAGGAGATAGGGGAAAAAGGGTATATAACGTTCGCTTAGTTGCTAGGTTAATGGGTACTGTGCTACGCATAGGCAGGGTAGAGCTTAGGTGGTGGTTCTAGTAGAACTTAGCAGAATTCGGCAGTTAGAGGTCCTTGAAGTTGCCAGTTAGCAACTCCAACAGTAGAGACGGCAGATTGCGGCGGAATACGGCAGATTGCTGTCAGATTGCCGTCTTGTGGTCGGTCTCCGGTTGTTTAGTTAGTGGAAACAGGTGGACATGTGTAAGGTGTCACGGGGGTGTCCCGTAATAGTTAGCCAGGTTAGGCTAATCTTATTTATTATCTAGCCATTATTACTAACACCAATTAACCAGTCGTGTGGTATAATATTATTCTTATACTAGGCAGCCTGGTGTATTACTGCCTTAAAGATAATAAGTGGTGGAATTATAATCCCTTGGGCATTAATATATTTAATAATTATAACCCATTCTTAATTGCCTGGCTGTACAGTTCTAGGCCGGCCAGCCCTAGCAGTTCCAGTAACGACTTTTGCAGTTACAATAATACCTATTTAGTAGCCGGTTTTATTAAAAATCTAGACATTATCATCTAGAATCCTATACTGTATTTTTATATCTTTAACGCGTTTAAACCAGGCTTAAATAAGTACAGGATCCTTACATTTCGCCCATTAATAGTTGTACTTGCGATTATATTTAGATTTTAGGTCGTTATGGCAGTTAATAAAATTTCACATCTAGTTCTGGCTAATAGTAATAGGGTCGGTCTGTCCAGTGCATTAGGTAGCTAAAATACTAGCCATCTACCATACGGTCGCAATCCTAGGCGGCATACCACGTTAATCCATTAATAGAATCCACTGCTTAAGACTCTCTTCTTGTATTGGTGTAAGACGGCGATTTAAGGTAGTAGAGCCGCGCTGTTGTCTAATGCCGCTGACGCGTCGCTTAACTGTCTTTCGGGACACGTCATATGCCCTCTTAACACCTCGCAAGGATGTAATTTGGCCCTGCTTGTAGGCTTAAACACCTAGGTCAACTCTGCCCTCTCAAAAAAGGGCCTCTTGCTGTTGTGGTGCTACCATTTAGGTAGTTATTAAATAACGCGTCGCGTGTTTGGTGGGGTGGGTTTGGTGGGGTGGGTTTGGTGGGGTGGGCCACTTGCTTGTGTGGGCCACTTGCTTGTGGATCGTTAACGTTTTACACAAGCGAGCGCCGCATGTCAAAACCTTACCAAAAAATAGAAAATTCATACCTTAATATCTTAACAACCACTTAATAATAAATTCTAATAATTTAGATTTAGACTTTCATATACACTCTATAGCTTCTATTAAAATCATATAGTAAATAGTTTAGTAGTTTTTAAGATATAGTAACTTGGCCCTATTTTAGGCCCCAAATTTTAATATTTTAAAAACTACTAAACTATTTATTATATAACTTTAATAGCAGCTATAGAGTGTATATAAAAGTCCAAATCTAAATTATTAGAATTTATTATTAAGTGGTTGTTAAAATATTAAGGTATGAATTTTCCAATTTTTGGTGGTGCGGCGCTCGGTTATATACGGCGCTTGGTTATATAAAACGTTAATATAAAGTACTCTTTATAATAAAAGTAATAATAATAATAATAATAATAAAAGTAGAAATAGAAATAAAAGCAAAGATATAAGTATAGGTAGAGGTAAAAGTAAAAGCTATAGTCAAAGTAGTAAAGGTAGTAAATTAAAAAATTATTAATATAATATATAAAAGATAATAGTAATGGCAATAGTAATAAAAATAAAGATAGTACTAAAAATAAATATAAAGATAATGATAATGATAATAAAAATAAAAATAAAAATAAAAGTAAGAATAAAGGAGGAACTAAATTAGAAGTAGTAAAAGTAGTAGTAAAAAAGTACTAATAAGATAATAAAAAAGGTAATAATTAGTTATAATATTTGCCTACTAAGCTAAATAAATAAGATTCTATTTAAAAGGTATAATATTAAACTAATTAATATAACGAGCTTAGTAACTAATATATATATATATATATATATATAAGTAGTAATAAAGGTAGGTATAAATTAGTAATTAAAAAGAAATTAAAATAATAGCTAGTTAGTGGTAGTAAAAGTAAAATAGAAAAAGGAAAAGTAGGATTAAAAGTAAAGGTAATAAAAAAATAGAGTAGTAGTTAAATATAAAGTAACTTCTTATATATTAAACTATATTTTACTTTAATAAGGTAAGTAAAATAGAATTTAGATATAAAATATAAAAGTTAACTAAAAATGTTTAATTAATTTATAAAATCAGAAAATTATATAAGAAATATTAATTTACAGCTCTATATTATCTTTATAACGGTTCTACTATTACTTATATAATTCTTTATATAATTCTCTATATAAATGGCTTTAATAATAGCTCTATAAATAGCTCTATAAATAGCTATATAAATATATATATAAATACTATAGCAATCTTCGCAGTAGTCTATATAGTAGTCTCTATAATAACCTCCTTAGTATACTTATAAATAATATTCTATATAAGGTAGTAAAAGGGTAATAATAGTATAATAGTAGAAGGGTAGTAGTAGGGCAGCTACTTAGTTCTTAAAAGGACTTCGTCCCTAAAGGACAAAAGCCCGCCATAGACGTAAGAAATAAGTAAACTTTTCTAAGGAACTGCAAATTGCCGGCTATAAATCGGCAATTTTAGAAATTTTCCTTGGAAAATTTGCTTATTTCTTATCTACATTATACTAAGTTTGGGTTAAACCTAAGAGTCCTATTAGTTAAAATTTGGTCTAGGTTACCTAATAAGGAATATACTACCCTATTAAATTCGCGACCTTAACCTTACGACCTTAAATTCTACCTCTTACTGCTTAAATACTACTTTTTATCTACCACCTAAATGCCTTCCAATTGTATATTTTATACTACCTATATATTACGGCGCTAGTGGAAAACGGTGGATTGTGCTGGTGGATTGTGCTGGTAGATTGTGGCGGACAATCGTAGACAGTTTCTTACTGTTTTAGACAGTCGCAGTTACATAACCAGACGATTGTATAAAACCTCGAGCGGCGCTACCCTTCTTCTCTCTTCCTTTCTCTAGCTTTGGATCCTTATTTATAGATAATCTAATCGTATAGGCTTGCGCGACCCTCTTGCCGTGCTCGTGCCTTGATTAACTAAGTCGCTAATATTATCTAAAGCTCGTTACTACTCTTTCTTAAGAAAAACCTTAAATATATCTATAAGGATAGGACAGAACCCTAAGAACCAAAAGAATATGAATGGAACGCGAAACCTAAGAATAGGACATGCATAGACTAGAAGCCTTAGAAAATAAATAAACAACCAGAAATTACCTAATACCCCTACCACTATGCCAAGAAACGCAGCAGCTGGTAAAGCCGCTGCAGAACCCGTAAATACCTCCAATAGTAAAACAGTTGCCGTCTTAACCCCCTAGGAAGAGCTTATAGCAGCTAATGCCAAAATTAAACAGCTCCAAGAGCTGCTTAAAACTAGAGACACCCCTACGCCTAGTAATAAGTTATTAAACACCTAAAGGCTTGCTATAGTCCTTAAGGCCCTAGCCTAACGTATAGTATTAGCATCGTTATGGTCTGCGAAGGTTGTAAACCCCCTATTACTAACAGATAGAACTAACCCTATATTTAATAACTAGAAGCTTTAATTGCAGGATAAGCTTAAAGTTAATCCGTACCACTTTCCTAATACCCAAGCTAAAATAGCATACGTTTTTGGCCGCACTGGCAGTGATATATAGATATACCTACATCCGTAATACGCCTAGGACTTAGCAGACCCCTTTCTCTTAGAAGAAGAGATAATTAACTACCTATCTTCTATTTATAAGGACCCCTTTAAAGTATAAAACGCCTAGCTTAATTATAAAAGCCTAAATATAAAAACGATAGAAACCTTCTTGGTCTTCCAGACCTGCTTTCTATACCTAGCCGGATAGGCTTAAATCCCCTAGGAAGATCTAATACTAGACCTCTTTAATAAGCTTACCCTAGACCTATAGCGCGCTATACTGCTAGTTTATACTACTATATAGACGCTAAAGGAACTTATAGACTAATGCCTAGCTATTAACTAGGGCCTTTATTAAATTAAGGCATGTGCTAAGCGGTATAAGATTAGAAGCTCTGCTAACTAGAATATAAGTACTATAAGAACGGGCTGTAGCGCCCTAACAAGATCTGCAACCCCTACAGCACCGGCCGTATAGCCCGACGCTAATTTAGCAGCTAGCCATATAGTTAGTCCTGCCATAGGTCTAGCGAATGCTCAGCCTATATATAGGAACCCCTATATATAGGCCCTTAGTAATTAGGGAGCTTACTTCTTTTATAGCTAGAAGGGCTATATTGTAAAGGATTGCCTAATAAATATAAAAGTGGGCGAGGTTCTATTAATTTAGGAGGATAGCATAGAGTTAGAAAAAGAGGAACCCTAAAGGAAGACTCCTCTCTAGGGTTAAAAGGGATTAATATATTATATATTAATCTAGGTCAGCTAGTTAGTAGAAGAAGCTATACTATCCCTTATACTTTATTCTATAATAAATATTAAGTTTTAACCTCTACTTTAGCTAACTTTAGAGTAAATGCCTTTGCCTTAATAGATATATAGTATACTATAAAGCTGGCTAACTTTTTAAATATACTCCTTAAAGAACTACCTAAGCCAATTTCTATTTGTGGGTATAACAGACGGATAGGGCTACCTATTACAACTATTTTGCGGATATACCTCCGCGTTAACGGATAAAGATAGTATGATATCCTCTTTCTTATTACGGACTTACGAAGCTGTAATGTAATCTTAGGGAGAAAATAGCTAGCATATTTAGGCTTATAGCTCAAAGCATATAGTAAACGGCTTATCTGGCCCAAAACCCTATCCCTAATACTATCTTTTATAAAGGAAATCAGCATTATAATAGAAAACCTTATGCGGCTATAGGTAGACACTGTTTATTAGGCCGATGCTATATATAGGGACCAGGCCTTTAAGAAAGATATATAGCTTGATTTATAACAGGTCCGTATACTACGCCGTACTAAATAAATAGACCGGAAAAATAATTTATAGAAGATGGAATAGGAGCTAAGGAGGGCCATAAACCCTTAACTGCAAAGTACGGTTTATAAAACGTCCGTAAAGAAACCTATAAGCCTCCTACTGGTTAATATCTGCTGTATTGGCGCTATAGGTTTTTACCAAAACTTAAAACGGCCTAATACCGTTACCTTTACAACTAGCTTATATAAAATTAACCGGATAATTAAAGATAAGGAAGCCCTAGCCTATAACTAGCTTAGTAGGGAAAGCAAGCTTATAGATAAGGAGCTAATAGAATAGAAACTACTCCGCTAATACCAGGAATTTAAGGACATATTCTCCAAGGCAGTATCTAATATGCTCCCGCCTTACTAACCGTATAACCACAAGATTAAGATTGAGCCAGATAAAAAAAACACTCTTAGCTATAGCCCCCTCCGCCAGCAATCTACTAACGAGCTATAGGCCACTAAGCAGTACCTTATTAACAACCTTTATAAGGGCTTTATTAAGCCTAGCTAAGTCCCCTTTGCCTTACCTATTCTCTTTATAAAAAAGCCTAACAGCGGACTCTGTTTTTGTATTAACTTCCATAAACTAAACCATATAACCCATGAAGACTAATATCCACTGCCCTTACTTAAAAAATACTAGCCCGTATAAATAAGGCTAAGATCTTTATAAAGCTTAATATCCGCTAGGCCTTTTACTAGATTAGGATGGACCCTAAATTTAAGGATCTTACTATATTTTGGACCCGCTATGGATTATATAAATATAAAGTACTACCTTTTAGACTAACTAATGGACTGGCTACATACTAATGGTATATAAATAACGTACTCTTTAACTACCTTAACGACTTCTGCATAGCCTACCTAGATAATATTATAATTTACTCTAAGAATAAACTAGAATATAAGGAGTATGTCTATAAAGTCCTATAACGGCTCCACGAAGCTAGTCTCTAGGCCGATATTAGGAAGTTAGAATTTAGTATTAAGCGCACTAAGTACCTAGGGTTTATTATTAGTATAGATGGAATTAAGGTAGACCTAGAAAAAACGGCTGTAATTAATTAATGGGAACCCCTAAGGACCGTAAAGGGGGTATAGTTATTCCTAGGTTTCTGTAACTTCTACTAACGCTTTATTAAAGACTATGGCAGAATTACTCGGCCCCTTAACTGCCTTACTAGAAAAACCAACCTTTCTATTTTAATAATGTATATAAAAAGGCCTTTAACGAACTTAAAAAGCGGCTAGTCTCTACTCTGCTACTAGCCCATTTCTACCTAAAATGGCCCTTAATATTAGAAACGGATGCTTTGGATGGTATAATAGCTACTATCTATTCCTAGAAATAGCTAGATGGAAAATAGCACCCTATTGCATACTATTTAAAGACTATAATAGACGCAAAGCTAAATTATTATATCTATAATAAAGAGATGCTGGCCATTATCTCTAGCTTTTAGTACTGGTGTATACAGCTAGAAGGGACCCCTAAGCCTATCTAGGTGGTCTCTAATTACAAGGCCTTAGAATATTTTATAATAATAAAGGCCCTTATAGCCTGGCAGGCATACTAGGCAGACATCCTATCCTAGTTTAACTTCCTAATTATATACCAGCTAGGCGCTATAAATTATATAGATGCCCTTATAAGGTGTGGACAGGACCTAGATAACCAAATAGCCGTAAAGATCTTATTACGGACCTAGATGTTATTATAACCAAAGTGCCTCAACCCCTAGATATGGGCAGAGCTAAATATAAACTCTTTAGACGCTAAGATATATCCTATTAACTCTATAGAACTTAACCTTATTAATAAACTGCTATAGGTAAACCGTACAGCCCCTTCTCTATAGGAGTACTGTAAAAAGACAAAGGATGCTATAAGCCCATGGTCCCTTAAAAATGGACTTCTTAAGTACCGCAAACGGCTAGTAGTGGTAGAGGAATAGAATTTATGGACTTAGCTTATTACTAAAGTATATACCTAGGTCTCTACGGCCCACCCTAGAAAAAATAAGACCCGTAGAATTATTAGCGACCGCTACTACTAGCCTGGAATAGTTATAGATATTAACCGCTATATATAGAACTATAACAACTACTATAGGTCTATAATTCCATAAGATAAGACCTTAGGGCTATTAAAGCCACTTCTGATACCAGAACGCTCCTAGCAGTATATCTTTATAGACTTCTATAAGTTACCTACAGACCGCGACGGATATAATATAGTTATAATCCTAGTTAACCGCTTTAGTAATCGTCTATTCTTAATCCCCTATTATAAGAATATTAACGCTAAAGAGGCGGCCTAACTGTATATCTACTATATCTACCAAATTTATAGACTACCAGATACTATTGTATCCAATTATAAGCTGTAGTTTATATTAGCCTTTTAGAACAAGTTTACCTAGATCCTAGGTATTAGGCTAAAGCTCTCTACGGCATACTACCCCTAGACAGACGGTTAGATAAAGATTATAAATTAATACTTGGACCAGAGACTCCGGCCCTTTATTAACTACTTTTAGGACAACTAGAGCAAACTACTACCTATAATAGACTACGCCCAGGCAACCCTACCCTATAACTCTATACGGTTTGCGCCTATTTAGCTGGAGATAGGATACTTACCCTATATAAGCTTTAACTAGGAGAGACTAGAAGGACCATAAACTATACGCGAAAAACTATTATATAAGGAAGTATAGTAATATACTAGACGCTTAGAAGAAGTATAGATAGTAGCCTATAAGAACCTAGAGAAGGCCTAGAAATTAATGGAACAGTAGGCAAATAAGTATAGACGTAAGCCCAACTTTACTATAGGCAATAGGGTCTAGGTTATAAAAAAGAACTAAAAGACAGAACGGCCTAGCTATAAGCTAGACTATAAGATAGCAGGACCATATAAGATCCTTAATAAAGAAGGCAACTTATATAAGGTTAAACTCCCAGATTCAATTAAAGTCTACGCTATTTTCTTACTAGATAAGCTATGGAAAGCTATAAATAACCCACTACCTAGATAAAAGAATAAGCCTCTACTGCTAATTTAAGTTAATGGCGATAATAAATAGAAAGTTAATAAAATACTAGCCTATAAACTAGTACGAGGAACGCTAAAATACCGTATCTAATAGAAAGGTTACAATTTAGACCCAACCTAGTACCCCGCCTGGAACTTTATAGGTTACCCCTAAAAGCTTAAAGAATTCTATAACCAATACCCTAACGAGCTAGGACCCCTAAAGTATCTAGACAAGTGGATAGAGTACTAGTTAGCGAAGAGGATAAGCTACCTGTTAAGTATAAAGATAAGAATACCCTATAGATATAATACGGATATACAAAGCCTAAGGGCAGGCTTTTTCGAAGGGGGGGGGGGGGGGGGGGGGGTGTTGGTGGGGGGCAGGAGGAA
>Ga0307507_10003358_pt1 | contig 31300 bp, 5 predicted proteins | sample 7_EM_MG_FD_207223 | JGI IMG/M metagenome (GOLD analysis project Ga0307507, IMG submission 207223) | Populus trichocarpa ectomycorrhiza microbial communities from riparian zone in the Pacific Northwest, United States - 7_EM | ecosystem: Host-associated > Plants > Roots > Unclassified | place... | reverse complement strand
ACCAATAATATAATTATCTTAGGAGACGACCAATTCTTAGCTCTTAAAGAAGATAAGCTAGTAAAGGCAAATCTTATAGCAAAGCTAAAGGAAAAGCTTAATTTAATAATACTATTACTTTTTAATGGATGCATCCTCTCCCTAAATAAGGATTCTATTGCTTTGCGCCAGAAAGATTAAGGCAAGAAGATTAATGTTATTAATATTAATTCTCTAAAGCAAGGATATATAGAGTAACACGCTCGTAGAGCTTATGTTACTTCTATCTATTAACCTAAGGCTTTATTTAATCTCTCTGTTGCCGCTTAACACTAGAAACCAACTAAGGATAATATCCTTACCCTAAATAAGCGTCTTTCCTAGTAAATAAACTATCTTGATTAGGGACTACTCTATATACCTATTAATCTTCCTACCGCTAAGCTCTTTGTATTTATTAATAGATTGTTTATAAATAATAAAGATTTTAGCTCCTAGCTAGGATATAAAATTATTATCGCGAATAAATCTACTAGAGAGAATAACTTTATAATCTATAGCAATCTTATCTATTAGAGCTTAATTAAGAGCAAGCGCGTTACCTAAAGCGTTCTAGTATTAGAGATATATGGAATGGTTAGTAGAGTTAATATAGCAATTACAATTGGAACTACCCTAAAGATAATTATAGATCAACTCGAACTCCCTATTATCCCTATAATTGTATACACCGACTTATATTCCCTTTATAAGTGTTTAGTTAAACTTGGTACCATAAAGGAGAAGCGTCTTATAATTAATATTATAGCACTTTAGCAATCCTATAAGCGTTAAAAACTCTTTAAGATCTGGTGGATTAATAGCTAAGATAACCTAGTAGATATAATAACAAAGGCAAATCTAAATAAGGCACTAGAGACGTTTATTAACATAAATACTCTATATATATAAGTTAAAGGTTAGGTTAAAAGGGAGTAGGAGATATAGTAATTTAAGAGCAGCTAATTAGGATTTTCTATACCCGGTATAGAAAATTGCTATTAGCTTATTTATAATTAGCGCCTTAGTGGCCCTAACATAATATCCACCCGCAACTCTAAGTAAGAAAGCACCACGTGCTAAAAGGCAAATTTTAGAATAGTGAGACTTATATTACAGTAGTAATAGTAAGTAAGGAGGATTGATATTTGTTACGCTAGTTAAGCAGTATTTATATATAGATAGCAACCACAAAAGAAGAGTTGCCAGTGTTGGGAATTAGGTAAGCGGTTGTTACGTGACGCCGTGGCACTAGCGTGGCGAGGAGTCTTAAGCTCCTCGCCCTTTCTTATTCTAATGAAAAGAAGCTATTAACTAACATCACTATAACCTACTCAAGTAGTCGTTATTGGTGAGTTACCCTGTGTGACCAATATATATAAAGGGTAATTAAGGGGTTCTGATATTTATTTTAGATATTAATAAAGCTAGCACAGATTCTAAGAAAAAGGGAATAACTTAGAGAGGTCTAGATATCTATGGTAAGGTAAATATTTGTTTTTGCAGATTAAAGTACTTTTTATATAATATCTTAGCTCTTAGTAAAGTATTTAAAATCCAGGCTGTAATTATTAAGTAGTGTATAGGGATAATTAAGGGTGCTTCTTAATTTAATGCTTTTATAAAAGTATAAAACTCTGGCCATTCTATATATAAGAAGGGAAGCCGTTATATAATAATTAGATTTAGAAGTGCTTGCTTTATAGTATTTTGATATACTATATGCTTAAGAACCTTACCCTTAAGACCTTAAACTTCTCCTCTTACTAAAAGCTTTTAATATAGTTCTAAAAGAGATCTCTCTCCCTAATCTTTTACTATTATACACTTTAGATTTTCTGCTAAATTCTATTTAATATTATATTTTTTAAGATGGCCCTATAATCTAATAGTTAAGGAATAGTATCCTTTTAGGTCTTAAGGAGGATAGTATTTATAAAAGTAGCGTTTCTTTATATAAGCCTTTTCTTCCTTTATTGCCGTATAAATATGTTTATAAATTAAGGAGACTTATCTTAAGATCTATATTGTATAAGTAGTTGGGATTAAACTAGTATTAGCTTTAGTCTTAACGCCGCTTAAAAGGGCAGAAAGTATATCAACTTTAAAGGAATTATAATTGTTAAAGTTTTTAGGGCAAATCTTACTAGTACTAGCCATATTTATAGCGTTATATAATAAGAGGTAAAGGTATAATTCGTAGTTAAATTTTGTGGATATCTAGATACTATCTAGATACTATCCAATATCCGGGCTATCCTTGGATAGGATTGTTATCCGCCCGGCTGGATAGGATAATTTATCCTCCGTAGGTCTGTTCCCTAGATATATACAGTGTACGTGCCTTATAGGCGAGTCACCCCTAAGTTGCCCTAGGGTTACCTATACCTTATAGCTATATAACTATCTACTTAGGTTTCACCTAACAATGCCCCCCCCTTTAAAAAGGATTATCCCCAATTCTTTATATACTTAAGCCTTAATAAAACCCTATAAAAACCTTAATAAGGAAAAAAAATTAGAAGGGAAAAAGCGTTTTAATTTTGCATATAGAGAGATAGGTAATATATATACGCGGCGCAAGAATGTTAAGAAACTTTAACTACTAATTAAAGTTATTTAATTGGCTAGATTTGCCTTACTAAGACACCCTATATTTAACTAAGCTAATGGCGATTTTTTATTACTGGGATAGAAAATCCCAATTAGTTTATTTAGGGCTCGCCTAAATTTAATAGACTATTAGAAATATTTTAAAGGTTCGCTTATATAAGTAGGTCGCTAGTACCTTATAGGTAGGTTATAGGTTATTTATATATAGCAAGATTTATAGGCAGTAAAATAGTATACCCATTAAATCCACTACTAACCCCGTATTTTAGCCTTACGCTATACCAGTATAGCGCTGTATATACTTTATAAGTAGGTTATAAGTTATTTATATATAGCCAGATTTATAGATGGTAAGGCTATATACCCGTTAAATACGCTGCTAATCTATGCTTTAGCCTTATACGGTATCTATATAGTATATATATGGAATAGTATATAATAATTATTCATTGCTTAACGTCCGATTCGGATCCCTATTGGGCCCACGCGGACTACTCCTTATTTATATATGGGGAGAAAACTCTATTTAAGAAAATAAGAAAACCCCATGATCCATCTCCCCGCCTTTTGAGACTCGTATACGGGGCGCCTGCAAGTCACCTGTGGTGCTTTACTACCTTACTTTATGACCTCCTTAGGAACCACTGCTGCCGTAACAAGCCTACGGACGCGCTAGTATTGCAAACTTAACTCTACTACTATAGAGTTATTAAGGGGCGCCTAGTACTCGCCCCTTTGCCTTTTATTACTATTTTCTTTGCAACCCAGAACTAGTCTAGTACATTTTAGCTAATAAGCCACTGGGTAACCGCCTTAAGACCTTTTTATATTAAAAGTAGTGTATTATAGTTCTCTGTGCTAGCTACTAAGAGCATTGCTTTTTAGTTGGTGCGTAGAGGGCATAGTAGTATTATATGTTTTAGTGTCTGTCTTAGCCAGCTATATTTGCATCTTGGGCTATTTACTAGAACACCTACCTAGTAGAGCTAATCTTTTAGTCCTATTATTCCTGTTCTTAAGAGTGTTACTATTATGTTTTCCGCCTTTGTTAGGCCTTCTTAGAGCCCTTAGGTGTTTACCCCCCATAGCGTTAACTATGCTATAGCTTAGGTTCCTCTTGCCTAAGACAGCTTCTATACCTTTAACTTCTATACGCCTCTCCAGTGTTGGTCCAACTAGTATTATGTTATAGTAGATGGTTTTCTAGTGCTCTTTTATGCTCTACTTTGGCTCCTTTCTCTCTCTTACTGTTATCTTTGCTGATTTTTTACGCGTCTCTCTTCCTTCTTTATATGGGCCTAGGCCCTAACACGGCACTATTCTTTTTCTGCTTTCTTTACCTGTTTCTCTAACATATCTTCCCTATTTTGGGGTTATTGGTTTGTTCTCCTGTGGGGCACCCTAGGGTTACTCCATAGTTTATTTAGGCGTGTCTTAATATACTTTATAATATTAGAGTTGCGCTCCCTTTGCACCCTTTGCATTGCAGCGGCTTCAATATATAATTATAAGGGGGGGATATTAGCTTCCTTCTTAAGCAGTGCTGTAGCCGTTCGCTTATACCCGCCTATTATACTCTGGAGACAAGCTGTTTAGACCTTTTAGAGTGGTTTAAGGAGTGATTTAGGGGGGCCTTTTTTAGATTCTCCTATGGCCCAAATACTGGATCTATACGTCATAGTTAGCCGGACAACTGCTATATATAGTAGGCGTGACCTTTAGAAGCATGGACCCTATATAGAATTAACAATCCTGGATATTGCGATATACTATACTTGGCCCTTACAGGCCGTTTATAACGTATATGCGCTCTATTAGAGCTTACTATCTACCTATACTCCTAATACCCTTAGGCCTTAAACTGGTTAACCCCTAAAGCCTTAAATATAAATTGCATGCTAGAGATCTGCAGATTAGTTGCGTTTTCTTATAAAGTGGATTAGCTGGTATTTCTCTAGTAAGAATTAGACTCTGTGTTATCTTACCCATTCTATATAGGTGTTATGGGCTTTCTCTAGTGTTCTGAAATTCTTTGCGGCTGTTAGGCTATATGTAATTAGGTTTGTGTTATTAATAAAGCCTATCCCCTAGGTCGCCCCTTCCTTAAAGGAGTTAAGTAGGTTACTTACAAAGAAAAGGAAGAGTATAGGCGAGAGGGGTAATCCTTATAGTATTCCTATTATAACTATAATAGGGGGGCTCTAGTATCCGCTAAAGACTAGTAATGTTTCTTTCTAGCCTATAAACCCTTAAATAAATTGTATAATCTATTCTAGAAAGCCCTTTTCCCTAAGGATATATAGGAGGCGCTTATAGGGTACGTTATTATAGGCACCACTAATATCTAAGCTAAGCATTAATACTATAAAGTCCCTTCGCATCGCCTATATAGACTTAATGGTGGTAGCGAGTAGTGTAAGTGCTAATAGTGTTAAGCGGTTCTTTCTTACCCCTATTTAACTTTATGGTAATAGGGCGTGTTCCTTAGCCGTATTTACTATGTGGTCCGCTATTACCCTTTCTAAGATTTTATTAAGGATATTTTCTAAGGTAATAGGGCGGTGGCTTCCTAGAATTAAGTAATCTGCTTTACCTTCTTTTTATAGGATAACCGTTATTATAGATCTTCTAAGTCGCGGGTAATAGCCTATAGTAAAGCATGCTTTGGCTATATCTGCAAGCCAAGGTGCTATAAGTAGTCCACAGGTTTTTAAGGCCTTATTTAGAATTCCATCTGGTCCTAGTGCTATATTATTTAAAAGGCGGCTAATAGTTCTGGCCATTTCCTCTATTATCATGTCGCTATTGACCTGTAGGTAAGTCACTGGTGTTTTACCTATAATATTACTAAGGTCTACTAAAGCCGGTTAGGGGAAGAACCTTTCTATAAGGATCTTTGCCTTCTTATTATTATTATTAGTGGCCTGTGTTTCCCCTGCTCTTTATAGGGGTAGTAGGTATAGATCTTCTACTAGGCGCCCTACCTTTTTTTTTTAACCATTTTACCATGGCCTAAAGGCCCTTGTTATAGGGGAGGCTTGGGTTAGAAGTATGCTTATTTATAAACCATCTCTAGTTATTTCTTGCTTCTTTTTTTAGGGTATTCTTTAACTGGTTTCTTGTGTCTTTATATTATCTCTTATCTTTAGGGTTGTAGCTGCTTGTGTATTTCCTTCTTACTTATTATTGGCTAGTAATAAGAACCGCGTATTATACAGACCACGCGTGTTACGTGTAGGGGCCCAGTTTTAAGACTAGGTAGTGTTCTTCTAGCCTATTTTTAATCGCTGCCTGGATTCTTTTTAGTCTTTGGTTAATTTCCTTAGGGGTAGCTAACAAGCCTTATTTATTTAGTATTAGGTGGATTTCTTCTAGGTCTTAAAGTTATTGTTTAACTATACTAAGGAAACTGTCTGTCTTAAGCTTTCTTATTGCGTATCTTTTACTGTTTGGTTGCGCCTTAATATCCAGATCTAGTTATATCTGGATAGGGATATAGTCTAAGGCAAGTACCTATTCTTTTTTAGGGTTGCACCTTTTAAGTCTCTAGTATAGGCCTTTGTCTATAAATATAAGGTTAATTGTACTTCTAGCAGTGCCTTATTACTATATAATTGCTCCTGGGGGGGTAGCTAGCTTAAGGCCCTAGATGTTTATAGCTCTTAGTAGGCACTCTGCCTATTAGTTAGCAGCAATATAGATACCTCCCTACTATAGGTAGTAGAGGTTTATATCTCCTAATAGAATAAACTTTATACCTTTGGTTTCCAGTAAGCTTATTACCAATATAATATTCTCTATTTGTAGAACGCCTTTGACCATAGGGTTATATATATTAATAATTTATACCGGTCCCCTATATGTCTAGATTGTTATAACTATAATATCTAGGTTAATTGCCTGCTATAACTATAAGGATAGGCTAATAGCCTTACTAATTATAAAGTATACGCGTATAGCTGCTTTTGGTTTATATAGGAGCTAGAATCCTTAGGGGCAGTATATTAATTATATATAGGTATTATAATACGGCTCTTATATAGTAAGGATATAGTGTTTTTCTGGGTCTAAACTGTCTAGTAGGGGCCTTGTAAGACGGTGGTTTGTATTGCCGCAGTTATACTATATAATAGATAGGTAGCGGACCCCTAGCAAGGATTCTTTGTCTTTTTTTTATTCCTTGCTTCTTCTATTTCTACTTTCTCTGGGATATTTAGAACTTCTATCTCTTATATCTACACCCTAGTTGCTACTTATTTTGTATAGAGCTTTCTATTCCCATATCTTATATTCCTACTAGCGCTTCTATATCTAAATCTATTATTGTCTCCGGTTCTTCCCCTAATCTTACTAGTTGGCTATATACCCTTTATAGGTCGGCTGTAAATATTATATTTGCCGTATTAAGTCTAATTCTTAATTGTCCTGGTCTTAAGCTTACTGTGGATATCTATAGGGGTCTTCCTATAGGGCGTTCTCTCCCTTATGTACCCTATAACCCTTATGTACCCTATAACCCTTATGTCCCCTGTAATCCTTGTGTCCCTATTTAGTCTGGTAATATTATGCGGCGCCGCTTCTAGCCTATTAAGGCTTGGGATGGCTGGCCTAGCCCCCTATTACTAAAGGTAGGAAATACTAGGAAGGTACTTATGTCCCCCTAGCTTATCGCCTGTTATTTCCATTTGTATAACCTAGCGTGCAGTTATTCCTGTAGCTATTAAGCCCTTGCCTTCCGTCTTCTATATTTAATGTAGTCTTCTCTCTCCCACACCTTATGTGTGCTTTAGTGGCAGTTTGCGCATTTTATTTAGTCTTGGTTTAAGCAGTATCTTATATTATAGGGGCCTGTATAGTGGCCGTAGCACACCTGTGCTGCGTATATAGTTTAGGTGTGTCCCTATTATATATAGCGATAGCATTGTTCTAGGCGTAGTCTATAGTTATAGAGTCTTATGTTATATATAAGGCCATTTATAATTATTCCTTTTTGGATAAGGAGTTTTTGCATTCCTAGTATATATATACTAATAATAAGGGAGCTATGCGTTTGTCTAGTGTCTCCCTGGTAAGTCTCTAGCAACCCTTATATCCTTTTATTATTCTCATTATATGCTTAGTTTATATTTTCCTGTTAAAGCCATTGGATTCGGGTGATCTTAAGTCCTAGAATAAGGTGTTCCGTTTATCTTACTATCTCCTATATAATTGCTGTATTATCTGCCTGGCGTCCCTTTTCTACCCTAAAGCTTATAGGAACCGCTAGGACTTTAACTAAGTAATTCTTATAGAGTACTTTTATGCTAATACGTTTACCTAGCCTGTCCTCTGCCCTTATAGCTTATTCCTTTACCTATTGGTCCTTTAGGGTAACTCTAATGTCTTCACTCCTAAGGTGTTGGACTATAATAGCGTTATAGACCTCTTTGCAAATCTTTATAAGGACTTCTATTTCTAATTATCCCCTAAGCCCCTCTGCTTTTTCTATATTTGGTTATATTATAATTATATACCTGATTATTGTTTTATAGGGGGTGGGTTCCCTATACTATAGAAGCGCAGCTATGGCGGCCTAGGTGCAGTTCGCTAGTAAGGGGGGGTTTTATTTATTTTTAATTTTGCTTAGCCGTTAGAGGATTTAATTAAGGGTTTGCTAAAGAGGCGCCTAAGGTTTACTAGACTGGTGGAGCTATTCTGCTAGCTATATTAGTTTGTTATAGCTGACAGTTACTCCCCTATAATTCTAGATACTAGACGCGTCTAATAGGCTTTATATTTTATTAGATACTTTCTTAATAGAGGTATTTCCACTTTATAGTGTGGTATTCACCCGTCTTTATTATGGAGGGCTATTGCTGGGCGTGGTTTTGGCGGTTACGCGCAAGTGCGACCTACTGTTGTTTAACGTGTGCCTTCCCTGCGATGTATGTATCTTAGGGGGATTCTCTAGGTGATTTTCAAGGTTCTTTTGGTTAGTTTTGGTCTTTTTGGGCCGGGTGCAGCAAGAGCTCCTTGTTAATATAATAATATAGATATAAATGTTGGAATAATATATAAGTTATTAGTATAGGTTACTGCTAGTGGGTTACTAGTAAGTCTTAGACCTTAGTTAAGTGGACCTATTTTTTAATATAATAATCTGCTAAACTAGTATAAAGTAATAGACTAGGTCTAAAAAGGGTGCTTTTTAAATTAAGCTTCGTTATTAGCGTACGCTATTGTCACGAAGACAATATATTATATTTGAACGCTAGATGAATAAGTATTAGATTTAAAAGAGTTGATAGCTATGTATAGTTGTTATAAGGACTTAAGAGGATTGCTAGAGAGCTTAACAAGAATGTAGCTGCGGGCGAATCTATATAGGGACAATTGGGGCGGACAAACTAGCTGCCAAGCGATATTAAATAAGGAAGGAAAAAAATAAACAAAGAAGGAATCCTATGACGCCAGCTACGCGCACGGCGTAGTATATGTAATGGGCAGTCCCGTAACAGCTATAGCTTTGCTATAAGTCGCCTATAAGTCACTAGTAGAGCTAGGTTACGTTATAGTGTAGCTTATATAGGATATTAATAAATTATATTTTGCCCTATATATATACTATAGTTCTTATTATAAGTGTTACTTATTCTTTAATCCCTTAGAATATCCTTTGCTTTAGTATAGGTTATATTTTAGCAGTAGCGCTTACTTTTTACCTACGCTTTAGCTATAAGGCTAAGGTATTCCACTTATGGTATTTATTTAGTAATTATTAAAAAAATTTAAGTTCTACCTTATATTTCCATTTATTATACTTATTTAGCCACTTTAGCTACTTAAAAAGGTACTACGGTTATCTAGTATAATCTTAGCAGATAATAATTGCTTTTACTTCCTAGTTACCTTTCTTAAGCTCTTTTATTACTAGGGGCTAAAACCTAGGACGTAACTTATAAGGCTTTAGTAGGTAGAAGCTTTAGCTTATATACTTACCACCCTACGTGCTTTAGGATCTAAAATGGTCCTATAAACTTGCTATTAAGCTTCTTATAGGGACATTTTATGCGGATATTTTTGGAAGAGAGTAGGACTTATTTACTAACGGCGAAATACTTAGCTAGATGGTAATGATTATAGTATTTTACCTAAAGCTATTAGGCGTATATTATTAACGCCGCCGCTGCCTTATATATAAGGCATAGGCGCTATAAATACGTCTCTATAAGTTTAATATTTATTAACTTAGACTCCTCCCTATTTTATTAGGCGTCTTAAACGCTATCCAGAACTCTATTTAGAACGTTTAGTATTTAGCTATAGGCGAGCTTAATAGGGAAATACTTTATTATGGTATAGACCTTAGAGTTATAGATAAAGGCTACTTTATTAAGTTGGGAGGCCTAATTAGACTATTTCTATTTTGTAAATATATATAGGTATACCTTAAGCTCTTAGTTTTAGCGTTCTATCTATCTAACTATCTGTTATGGGACACCTCCGTGACACCTTATACACGTCCACCTGTTTCCACCGACGCAGCAAGAAGAAACCGACTGCGAGACGACAATCTGATGGCAATCTGCCGGCAATTTACGGCAATCTGACGGCAATCTGACGGCAATCTGCCAAGTTCTGCCAGGACCGCTCCTTGAATCCTATTCTGCTCCGTGCACGTGTCGACCAAGCAACCAAACTAACGATATATACTCTTTCTTCCCGTTTCCTTACCTTCTCTCCTTACGCAACGTCTTGACTTCATCACACAGTTTATGTACGTAGCTTAATAATATCTACTTTGCTATATATTATCGTCGCTTATACTCACTCCGTGACACTATCTATCTATAGGTAGAATGTAGTATTAAGCTTACGCTAAACGCGGAGATAGTAGTATATAGTGCTTTAATACTTGCTTATAAATATGCTACCCCTATTAAAGATAATATTATTTAGAGGCCCTATTTGCGTAAATACTCTAAATAGAAGTTCTATAAATTGCGTAGCATTAATTATTTTATATACTAAATAGTAGCACACTAGCTTTATAAAATAATCTATAAGAACAAGGACGGAGTTATACTCTACGCTATTAGGAGCCTTAAACTTAGGGAGATCTATAATAAAGTTAAGTAAATAATATTATTAGGCTTAGGTAGGGACCTAGAGAGGCTGTAGGTTACTATAGGGTTTATAGCGGCACGATTTATAGCGTTAGTAGGTATTATAGGTATTTAAATATTTATAGAGATCTTTAGTGAGGCCGTTCTAAGTATACTTCCGCACAATTACCTTGTAAATACAGTTAAATCTATAGTAGCCACCTATAGAATTATTTTAATTCTGCTTAACAATCTCCTATTATAGTAGTATATAATTTAATACTTACCCGTTTTTTTAAAGGAGCTCTTGCTGTACCCGGCCCAAAAAGACCAAAACTAACCAAAAGAACCCTAAAAATCACTTAGAGAATCCCCCTGAGATATATGCATTGCAGGGGAGGCATACGTTGAACAATAGTGGTTTGCACTCGCGTGTGACCGCCAGAGCCACGCCTAGTAATAGCCCTCCACAACAAAAACGGGCGAATACCATACTATAAAGCGGAAATACCTCTATTAAGAAAGCATCTAATAAAATATAAAGCCTATTGGACGCGTCTAGTATCTAAAATTGTAGGGAAGTAACCATTAGCTATAACAAACTAATACAGCTAGTAGAATGGCTCCGCTAGTTTAGTGAACTTTAGGCGCCCCTCTAGCAAACCCTTAATTAAATCCTCTAACGGCTAAGTAAAATTAAAAATAAATAAAACCCCCCTTTACTAGTGAACCGCACCTAGGCCGCTATAGCTGTGCTTTTATAGTATAGGGAACCTACCCCCCTTAAGACAATAACTGGGTATATAATTATAATATAACTAAACACGGAAAAAGTAGAGGGGCTTAGGGGTTAATTAGAAATAGAAGTTCTTATAGAGATTTGTAAAGAGATCTATAATACTGTTATAGTCTGGCACCTTAGGAGCGGAGATATTAGAGTTACCTTAAAGGACTAATAGGTAAAGGAACAAGCCGTAAGGGTAGGAGATAGGCTAGGTAAACGCATTGGCATAAAAGTACTCTATAAGGATTACCTAGTTAAAGTCCTAGCGGTTCCTATAAGCCTTAGGGTAGAAAAGGGACGCTAGGCGGATAATACAGCAATTATATAGGAGATAGTAAGATAAATGGAACACCTTATTTTAGGACTTAAGATTACCTAAATCTAATAGCTTTAATAGGAAAATGTAAACTAAGTATATAATAAGAATAATAAGAGGATATAAGGGTTGCTAAAGACTTACTAGGGAGACGCTAGACGAATATATAGCTCCCTTATTGTTAGCATATATATACTAGGAATATAAAAACTCCTTATTTAAAAAGGAATAATTATAAATAGCCTTATATATAATATAAGACTCTATAACCACAGACTACGCCTAGAATGATACTATTACTATATATAATAGGGACACACCTAAACTACATACGCAGTATAGGTGTGCTGCGGCCACTATATAGGCCCCTATAATATAAGATACTGCTTAAACTAAGACTAAATAAAATGCGTAAACTGCCACTAAAGCATATATAAGGCGTGGGAGAGAGAAGACTATATTAAATATAGAAGATAGAAGGCAAGGGCTTAACAGCTGTGGGAATAACTATATGCTAGGTTATATAAATGGAAACAATAGGCAATAAGCTAGGGGGATATAGGTACCTTCCTAGCGTTTTCTACCTTTAGTAATAGGGGGCTAGGCCAGCTATCCTAAGCCTTAATAGGCTAGAAGTAGCGCCGCGCGATATTACTAGACTAAATAGGGATATAAGGGTTATAGGGAATATAAGGGTTATAGGGGATATAAGGGAGAGGACGCCCTATAGGAAGACCTCTATGGATATCTATAGTAAGCTTAAAACCAGGATAATTAAGAATTAGACTTAACGCGGTAAATATAATATTTACAGCCAACCTATAAAGGGCATATAGCCGACTAGTAAGATTAGGGGAAGAACTAGAGATAATAATAGATTTAGATATAGAAGCGCTAGTAGGAACATAAGATATAGAAATAGAAAGCTTTATATAAAATAAGTAGTAACTAGGGTATAGATATAAGAGATAGAAGTTCTAAATATTCTAGAGAAAGTGGAAATAGAAGAAGTGAGGAATAAAGAAGAGATAAAGGACCCTTACTAGGGGTCTGCTACCTATCTATTATATAGTATAACTGCGGCAATACAAACCACTGTTTTATAAGGCCCTTACTAGATAGTCTAGACCTAGAGAAATACTATATCCTTGCTATATAAGAGCTGTATTATAATACCTATATACAATTAATATACTGCCCCTAAGGATTTCAGCTCCTATATAAACCAAAAGCAGCTATATGCGTATACTTTATAATTAGTAAGGCTATTAGCCTATCCTTATGGTTATAGCAGGCAATTAACCTAGATATTACAGTTATAACAATCTAGATATATAGGGGACTGGTATAAATTATTAATGTGTATAACCCTAGGGTTAAAGGCGTCCCATAAACAGAGAATATTATATTGGTAATAAGATTACTAGAAACTAAAGGCACAGAGTTTATTCTATTAGGAGATATAAACCTCTACTACCTACGGTGGGGAGGTATCTATATTGCTGCTAATTAATAGGTAGAGTGCTTATTAAGAGCCATAGATATCTGGGGCCTTAAGTTAGCTACCTCCCTAGGAGCAATTATATAGTAATAAAGCACCGCTAGAAGTATAATTAACCTTACATTTATAGACAAAGGCCTATACTAAAGACTTAAAAGGTGTAACCCTAAAGAAGAATGGGTACTCGCCTTAGACTATATCCCTATCTAGATATAACTAGATCTAGATATTAAGGTGTAACTAAATAGTAAAAGATACGCAATAAGGAAGCTTAAAATAGACAGTTTCCTTAATATAGTTAAATAATAACTTTAAGACCTAGAAGAAATCCACCTAATACTAAATAAGCAAGGCTTATTAGCTACCCCTAAGAAAATTAACTAAAGACTAGAAAGGATCTAGGCAGCAATTAAAAATAGGCTGGAAGAGTACTGCCTAGTCTTAAAACCGGGCCCCTATACGCGATATGTATAGTCCGTATAATGCGCGGTTCTTATTACTAACTAATAATAAGTAAAAAGGAAATATATAAGTAGCTATAACCCTAAAGATAAGAGATAATATAAAGATATAAAAAACTAGTTAAAGAATACCTTAAAAAAAGAAGCAAGGAACAACTGGAGATGGTTTATAAATAAGCACACTTCTAACCTAAGCCTCCCCTATAATAAGGGCCTTTGGGCCATAGTAAAATAGGTAAAGAAAAAGGTAGAGTGCCTAGCAGAAGACCTATACCTACCACCCCTATAAAGAGTAGGGGAATTATAGGCCACTAATAACAATAATAAGAAGGTAAAAATCCTTATAGAAAGGTTCTTCCCCTAATTGGCTCTAGCAGACCTTAGTGACATTATAGGTAAAATACTGGTGATTTACCTGTGGGTTAATAGTGATATAACAATAGAGGAAATGGCTAGAACTATTAGCTGCCTTTTAAATAATATAGTACTAGGACTAGATGGGATTGTAAATAAGGCCTTAAAGACCTGTGGACCACTTATAGCACCTTGGCTTGCAGATGTAGCTAGAGCATGCTTTGCTATAGGCTACTACCCGTAATTTAGAAGATCTATAATGATGGTTATCCTATAAAAAGAAGGTAAAGTAGATTACTTAATCCCAGAAAGCTACCGCCCTATTGTTTTAGAAAATACCCTTAGCAAGGTTTTAGAAAGGGTAATAGTAGACTATATAGCAGATATAGCTAAGGAACACGCCCTACTACCACAAAGTTAAATAGGGGCAAGAAAGAACCGCTTAACACTATTAGTACTTATGCTACTTACTGCCACTATTAAATCTACATGGGCGATGCGAAGGGACTTTATAGTATTAATACTTAGCCTAGATATTAGTGGTGCCTATTATTACGGCGCTGGTGGAAAACGGTGGATTATGGTAGACGTTATGGTAGACGCCGAGTCACGTGAGCTTACGTGACTAGAGGACCGCATAAAACTTCGTACGGCGCTGCTATTCTTCTCCCTTCCTTTCTCTAGCTTTGGATCCTCGTTTATAGACTACCAATTGTACAGGCTTGCGCGTCCCTCTTGCCGTGCTCGTGCCTTGATTGACTGAGTCGCTAACATTATCTAAAGCTTATCTCTACTCTTTCTTCCTGAGAAGGAACTTAAATATATCTACAAGGACACAGAATAGGTCCCCAAGGACATCACCAGGACCATAAGGACACAGGACAGAACTAAAAGAACACAAACAGAACGCGAAACCTAAGAATAGGACACGTACAGACCAGAACCCCTAGAAAATAAACAAACACCAGAAATTACCTAATACCCCTACCACCATGCCAAGAAACACAGCAGCCGGTAAAGCAGCTATAGGACCCTTAAATACCTCTAATAGTGAAATAGTCAACGTCTTAAACCCCTAGCAGGAGCTTACAGCAGCCAATGCCGAAATTGAATGGCTTTAAGAGCTGCTTAAAGCTAGGGACACCCCTGCATCCAGTGTTGACTCATTGGACAGACTTGCTACGGTCCTCGAGGCCCTAGCCCAATGTACAGCATCAGCATCGTCACGGTCCGCGAAGGTCGCAGACCCCCTATTACTTACAGACGGAACCAACCCTACATTTGATAACTGGAAGCTTTAATTGCAGGATAAGCTTAAAGTTAATATAGACCACTTTCCTAATACCCGAGCTAAAATGGTATACGTCTTCGGCCGCACCGGCGGTGACGTATAGACGCACCTATGTCCGCGATACGCCTAGAACTTAGCAGACCTCTTCCTCTCTAAAGAAGAGATAATTGATCACCTATCTTCCATTTATAAGGATCCCTTTAAGGTATAGAATGCCCATCTTGATTATAAAAGCCTAACGATAAAAACAATGGAAACCTTCTCGGTTTTTTAGACCCGCTTTCTGCACCTAGCTAGATAGGCCTAAATCCCCTAGGAAGATCTAATGCTAGACCTCTTTAACAAGCTTACCCTAGACCTACAGCACGCCGTACTACCGGTTTATACTACTGTATAGACGCTAAAGGAACTTATGGACCAATGCCTAGCTATTGACCAGGGCCTCCATCGAATTAAGGCACGTGCTGAGCGGTACAAGGCTAGAAGCTCCGCCAACCAAAACATGAGTACTATAAGAACGGGCCGCAATGCCCCAGTAAGATCTGCAGCCCCTATAGCACTGACTGTACCGCCTGCCGTTAACCCAGTGGCGAGCCGTGCAGCTAGTCCTGCCGTGACTCCAGCGTATACTCGGCCTTCATATAGCGACCCCCGTAGACAGGCCCTTAGTGACCAAGGAGCTTGCTTTATATGCGGTTAAAAGGGTCACTGTGCAGCTAAATGCCCAACGAATGCGAAAAAGGATAAGGTCCTACTAATCTAGGAGGACAGCGTAGAGGCAGAGTCGGAAAAAGAGGAACCCTAGAGAAAGACTCCTCTCTAGGGTTAAAAGGGATTGATATGTCACATATTAATCTGGGTCGGCTAGTTAGTAGAAGAAGCTATACTATCCCTTATACTTTATTCCGTAATGGATATTAAGTTTTAACCTCTACTTTAGCTAACTCTGGAGTAAATACCTTTACCTTAATAGACACCTAGTATGCCGTAAAGCTGGCTGACTTTTTAAATGCACCCCTTAAAGAACTGCCCAAACCAATTTCTATTCGCGGGTACAACGGACGAATAGGGCCACCTATTATAACTATCTTGCGGATTCACCTCCGCGTTAATAGACAAAGGCAGTATAACGTCCCCTTTCTTATTACGGACCTTGGGAGCTATAATATAATTATAGAGAGAAAATGGCTAGCCTATCTAGGCTTACAGCTCGACATACAAAATAGACGGCTTATCTAGCCTAAAACCCTACCCCCAACCCCTTTCTTTATAAGAGAAATCAGCATTACAATGGAAAACCTTATACGGCCCTAGATTAATACTATTTACCAGGCCAATGCTATACGCAGAGACTAGGCCTTTGAGAAGGATATACGTCTTAATCCTTAACAGATCCGTATACTACGCCGCCCCTAGACTATGTATATTACGCTATCCGTACTAGAGACCTAGGAAGTTAGTAGTGACCTAGCTAAGCCCCCCACGGAGAACCTAGGCCCTACGCAGCCCCAAAGGAAAACTAGGGACATTGGACGCTATACTAAGCTAATAGACAGGAAGGATAACTTATGGAAAATGGAACGTGAGCTAAAGAAGACTATACACCCTATACTGCAAGATATAGCCCAATAAGCGTACGTAAAGAAACCTGCGGACCTCCCACCAGTCGATATCTGCTGTATTGGCGCTGTAGGATTCTACTAGAACTTAGTTCAGCCTAATACCATTGCCTTTATAACTAGCCTATACGAAATTAATCGAATGCTTAAGGAAAAGGAAAGTGAGCTTAGCGGATAGGAAAGCGAGCTTATAGATAAGGAACTAGTAGAACAAAAACTGCCTAATTAACACTAGAAATTCAAGGACGTATTCTCTAAGGCAGCGTCAGATATACTTCCGCCTTACTAACCGTATGACCACAAGATCGAGATTGATTAAGGTAAGGGAAGCACCCTTAGCTTTAGCCCTCTCTACCTACAGTCTATCGCCGAATTATAGGCCATAAAGCAGTACCTTATTGACAACCTTAATAAGGGCTTTATTGAGCCTAGCCAAGCCCCTTTTAACTCGCCTATTCTCTTTGCCAAAAAGCCTAATGGAGGACTGCGCTTCTGCATTGACTACTATAAGCTAAATAACATAACCCGCAAGGACCGCTATCTGCTACCCTTACTCGATAAGACTCTTGCCCGAATAAGTAGAGCCAGGGTCTTTACAAAGCTTAATATCCGCTAGGCTTTCCACTGAATTAAAATAGACCCTAGGTCTAAAAAGCTTACTATATTTTAAACCCATTACGGAACGTATAAATATAAGGTACTCCCTTTTGGACTAACTAATAGACCAGCTACGTACTAGTGGTACATAAATGATATACTCTTTGACTACCTTAACGACTTCTATACAGCCTACCTAGATGACATTATAATTTACTCTAAGAACGAGCTAGAATATAAGGAGCACGTCTATAAAGTCCTATAATGGCTCCGCGAGGCTGGTCTCTAGGCCGATATTAAGAAGTCGGAATTTAGTATTAAGCGTATAAAGTACCTAAGTTTTATTATTAGTATAGACAGAATTAAGGCCAACCTAGAGAAAACGGCCGTAATTGACTAGTGGACACCCCCACAGACCGTAAAGGGGGTATAATTATTTTTAGGTTTCTGTAACTTCTACTAACGCTTTATTAAGAACTACAGCAGGATCGCCTGGCCTCTTAACCGCCTTACTAGGAAAGACCAGCCATTCCACTTTGACGCCATATGTATGCAGGCCTTTAATAAGCTTAAAAAGCGGCTGGTATTAGCTCCCCTACTTGCCTACTTTGACCTAGAACGGCCCTTAATGCTAAAAACTAATGCCTTAGACAGTGTAATAGCTGGTATTTTTTCCCAGAAGTAACTAGACGGAGAATAGCACCCTATTACATACTATTTAAAGACTATAATAGATGCTAAGCTAAACTACCATATCCATAATAAAGAAATGCTGGCTATTATCTCTAGCTTTTAGCACTGGCGTGTATAGCTAGAGGGGACCCCTAAGCCTATTAAGGTAGTTTCAGATTATAAGGCCCTAGAATACTTTATAACAACTAAGGCCCTTATGGCCCGGTAGGCACGCTGGGCGGATATCCTATCTTAGTTCAACTTTTTAATTATATATAGACTAGGCGCTATAAACTATGCGGATACTCTTATAAGGCGTAAACAGGACCTAGGTAACTAGGCGGCTATAAAGATCTTATTATGGACCCAGGCACTACTATAACTAGAGCACCTTAACCCCCAGATATAGGCAGAACTAAATACGGACCCTTTAGACGCTGAGATATGCCCTATTAACTCTACGGAACTTGACCTTATTGATGAACTGCTGTAGGTAAACCATACGGCCCCTTCTCTACAGGAGTACCGCGAAAAGGTAAAGGATGCTACCAGCCTATAGTCCCTTGAAAACGGACTACTTAAGCACCGGGAACGGCTGGTAGTGGTAGAGGAATAGAATTTACGGACTTGGCTTATTGCTAAAGCACATACTTAGGTCTCTACGGCCCACCCTAGAAAAAATAAGACCCGCAGAATTATTGGCAGCCACTACTACTAGCCTAGAATGGTTACGGATATTAACCGCTATGTATAGAACTGTGACAACTGCCGTAGGTCTATAATTCCACAAGACAAGACCCCAGGGCTATTAAAGCCACTCCCGATACCAGAACGCCCCTAGTAGTATATCTCTATAGACTTCCACAAGTTACCTACGGACCGCGACGGATATGATATGGTTATAATCCTAGTTAACCGCTTTGGCAAGCGCCCATTCTTAATCCCCTGTTATAAGAATATTGATGCTAAAGAGGCGGCCTAACTGTATATCTACTATGTCTACCAAATTTACGGACTACTAGATACTATTATATCCAACCATAGGCCGCAGTTTATATTAGCCTTCTAGAACGAGTTCACCTGGATTCTAAGTATTAGGCTAAAGCTCTCTATGGTATACCACCCCTAGATAGACGGTTAGACGGAGATTATAAATTAATACTTAGACCAGAGACTCTGGCCCTTTATTAACTACTTTTAGGACAACTAGAGCGAACTACTACCTATAATAGACTACGCCCAGGCAACCCTACCCTATAACTCTACGGGGTTTGCACCTATTCAGCTAGAAATAGGATACTTACCCTATATAAGCTTTGACTGGAAGAGACTAGAAGGACCACAGACCGTACGCGAAAAACTATCTTATAAGGAAGCATAGCAGTATGCTAGACGCTTGGAAGAAGCATAAACAGTAGCCTGCAAGAACCTAGAGAAGGCCCAAAAATCGATGGAACAGCAGGCAAATAAGCACAGGCGCGAGCCCGACTTTACCGTAGGCGATAAGGTCTGGGTTACAACAAAGAACTGGAAGACAGAACGGCCTAGCCGTAAGCTAGACTATAAGATGGCAGGACCGTATAAGATCCTTAATAAAGAAGGCAACTTATACAAGGTTAAACTCCTAGACTTAATTAAAGTCCACCCTGTTTTCTTACCAGATAAGCTACGGAAAGCTGCAAATAACCTACTACCTGGATAAAAGAATGAGCCTCCACTGCCGATTTAAGTTAATGGCGACGACGAATGGGAAGTTAATGAAATACTAGCCTATAAACTAGTATGAGGAACGCTAAAATACCGTGTCTAATGGAAAGGTTATGATCTAGACCTAACCTGGTACCCCGCCTGGAACTTTATAGGTTGCCCCTAGAAGCTTAAAGAATTCTACGACCAATACCCTAACAAGCTAGGACCCCCGAAGTATCTAGACAAGTGAATAGAGTGCTAGTATAGCGAAGATAATAAGCTACCTGTTGAGCATACAGATAAGAACACCCTATAGACATGATACGGACATACAAAGCCTAAGGGCAGGCTTTTTCGGAGGGGGGGGTAATGTTACGGCGCTGGTGGAAAACGGTGGATTATGGTAGACGTTATAGTAGACGCCGAGTCACGTGAGCTCACGTGACTAGAGGACCGCATAAAACTTCACACAGCGCTGCTATTCTTCTCCCTTCCTTTCTCTAGCTTTGGATCCTCGTTTATAGACTACCAATTGTACAGGCTTGCGCGTCCCTCTTGCCGTGCTCGTGCCTCGATTGACTGAGTCGCTAATACCTATAATAATATACCCTATAAGCGCCTCCTATATATCCTTAGGGCAAAGGGCTTTTTAGAATAGATTATATAATTTATCTAAGGGTGTATAGGCTAAAAAGAAACATTATTGGTCTTTAGTGGATACCAGAGCCCCCCTATTGCAGTTGTAATAGGAATACTATAAGGATTACCCCTCTTGCTTATATTCTTCCTTTTCTTTATAAGTAACCTACTTAATTTCTTTAAGGAAGGGGCGACCTAGGGGATAGGCTTTATTAATGATATAAACCTAATTATATATAGGCTAACAGCCGCTAAGAATTGTAGAACACTAGAGAAAGCCTATAACACCTATATAGAATAGGCAAAATAATATAGAGTCTAATTCTTACCAGAGAAATACCAGCTAATCTATTTTATAAGAAAACGCAACCAATTTGCAGATCTTTAGTATATAATTCACATTTAAGGCTTTAGGGGTTAACCAGTTTAGGGCCTAAGGGTATTAGGAGTGTGGGTAGACAGTAAGCTCTAGTAGAGCGTATATATGGCGCAAGCGGCCTATAAGGGCTAAGTACAGTACATTATATTATCTAGGATTGTTAACTCTATATAGGGTCCATACTTCTAGAGGTTACGCCTACTATATATAGCAGTTGTCCGGCCAACCATAATATATGGGTCCAGTATTTGGGCTATTAGTGAAACTGAGAAAGGCCCCCCTAAATTGCTTCTTAAACCACTTTAAAAGGTCCAAATAGCCTGCCTCTGGAGTATAATAGGTGGGTATAAGTAAATAGCTATAGCACTGCTTAAGAAGGAAGCCAACATTCCCCCCCTATAACTATATATTAAAGCCGCTGTAATATAAAGGGCGCAAAATAAACGCAACTCTAATGTTATAAAGTATATTAAGACACGCTTAAATAAACTATAGAGGGACCCTAGGGTGCCCTATAGGAGAATAAACTAACAACCCTAAAGTAGGGAAGATATATTAGAGAAATAGGTAAAGAAAGTAGAAGAAGAATGGTGCTGCTTTAGGGCCTAGGCCTATATAGAGGAGGAAGGGAGACATATAAGAGGCTAGTAAAGATAATAGTAAGAGAGAGAAAGAAGCCAAAGTAGAGCATAAAAGAATACCAGAAAACTATCTACCGTAATACAATACTAGTTGGACTAATGCTGGAGAGGTATATAGAAGTTAAAGGTACAGAGGCTGTTTTAGGCAAGAGGAACCCAAGCCATAGCATAGTTAATACCATGGGGGGTAAATACTTAAGGGCTCTAAGAAGGCCTAACAAAGGCAGAAAATACAATAGTAATACTCTTAAGAATAGGAATAATAGGACTAAAAGACTGGCTCTACTGGGTGGATGTCCTAGTAGGCAGCCTAAGATGCGAATGTGGCTGGCTAAGACAGACACTAAAACATATAATACTGTTATGCCCCTTACGCACCAACTAAGAAGTAATGCTCTTAGTAGCTGGCACAGAGAACTATAATACACTGCTCTTAATATAAAAAGGTCTTAAGGCGGTTACCCAGTGGCTTATTAGCTAAAAAGTGCTAGACCAGTTCTAGGTGGCAAGGGAAATAGCAATGGAAGGCAAAGGGGCGAGTAATAGGCGCCCCTTGATGACTCTACAGTAGTAGAGTAAAAGTTTGTGATACTAGCGCGTCCGTAGACTTATTACGGCAGCAGTGGTTCCTAAGGAGGTCAAAAAGTAAGGTAGTAGAGCACTATAGGCGACTCGCAGGCGCCTCGTAGGCGCCTCGTAGGCGAGTCCTAAAAGGCGGGGAGATGGATCATGGGGTTTTCTTATTTTCTTAAATAGAGTTTTCTCCCCATATGTAAATAAGGAGTAGTCTGCGTGGGCCCAATAGGGATCCGAATTGGACGTTAAGCAATGAATTATTATTATTATAATTTAGTACTTAGACTTTATTATTTTGCCTTAGAAGTCCTTAATTATTAAGGATATAGTTCTTATTATTAGTAAGAACCTATTCTTAGGTTAACTAATTATATATAAAGCGTATAAAGGCGTCCCTTTCTTATACTTTATAAATAAAATCAACTAGTAACTTAGGGAGGTGTTTTATAAATGCCGTTTTAGCTAAGGCAGCTATTACTACTACCTTTTACTATAGCATAAGACTCTATATAAAGTTGGTACTAGCGAAGTAATATATAATATATAGGTAACTCGCTAGGTTATTATAGGGGACCGTCGCCTAGGCTAAGGGATATTCCCTAGGGTTAAACGCTATTAGGTCGGTTAAGGAGGTCTTAAAGAGAATAATAGGACACCTTAGTTTTCCGGCGCTACATTTATAAGGGTCGCTTATATATTATATGCATGCTATTTACTAGTTTAGTATAGTAGTACTAGGGCCGCCCATAAGGCCTATAACCTGCAACTTTTGCTATAATATAGGTAGTATAGCATTAAGGACTATCCTCTTACTACTATTTTTAAAGCCTTTAGTATAATCCAGGCGCTAGAATAGTATATTAGCGGGATTTACTTTACCTAGCTTATATTTAATCTTAAAATTAAACTTAGCCAGTTCCTTAGTATATTAGGCCTAGTAAGTAGATAAGCTCTTAGTAGTTATAAAGTACCTAAGATTGTTATAATTATAGAGCACACGCGTTATATACGCAGCGTGCTTAAGGTAGTGGCGCCACGTCTTAAAGTATTACACTATAGCAAGTAGTTCTTTATTATGCGTATTATACTATACTTCTAAGCTAGTAAGCTTCTAACTATAATAAGTAATTAGGTACCAGTGGAGTTAATCTTCTTACCTAAAAGGCTATAAAAGTATACTGCTTTAGGTATAATTAAAAGTGTTAATAATTACTATTAAGGGTAGATTAGAGTCAAAGTAGTAAAGTAGTAAAGCCTGTATAAACGTAGCGCGTAGCTTATAAAATGCCTACTAGGCGTTATTAGGCTAGGACCAGGGTTAATACTATTTACTAGGCCCTTTCTTACGCTTTTGCTTCTTTTTCTCCCTATCTAATATTAGGTCGCGATATACCTATATAAGATATATATGTAGGGAGTATACGGTATTTAAGTAGTTTTAAATAAATCGCTTATAGAAGTTAGCGAAGCTAAGAAAGACCTCGATATCCCTATAGAACTTAGGCTTAGGCTATTTTTTAATAGCTTTTACGCGGGTAGGATCTATTATAATACTATTAGGTGTAATAGTAAAGCCTAGGAACTTAATAGTCTTAATATAAAAGATGTATTTTAATAGTTTGGCGTATAGGCCCTAAGCGTAGAGCTATCGTAGTACCTACTTAATGTGCTTAACGTGCTTAACCTTATTATTTAAGTAGATAAGAATATTATCTAGGTAAACTACGTAGATAGTATTTATAGAGCCTTTTAAATATAGCTTTAGAAAGTTATAGGGGCGTTAGTAAAACCGAAGGGCATTACTAGGTACTTAAAGTGACTATAACGTGTCTTAAATACGGTCTTCTATTTATCTCCCTTTTTAATACAAATCCTATAGTACGTATTATAAAATCTAGCTTTGTAAATATCTCCATATAGTTAAGCCTATTAAAGAGTTCGCTAACTAGCGGTAGGGGGCACCAGTTCTTAATTATAATCTTATTTAGGTATCTATAGTTAATATATAGCCATATTATACCTTCTACTTTTAGTATAAAGAGAATAGGCGCTTTAGTAGGCGACTTGCTAGGCCTAATATAGCCCTTCTTAAGAGCATTCTCTAGGTACTCTTATAAGATCTACAACTCTTTCTATAAGAGGTTATAGATAGGTATCTATGGTAGCGTCTTACCTTCTTCTAAGTCGATTATATAGTTATACTTAGAGCTCTGCGGTAGTATACTTGCTAACTTATTAGAAAAGACATTTATCTCTTCTTTATATATATTTAGTAGGTCGGAGTCTATAGAGGTTAAAGCGACTATTATATAGTAATGTACTCCCGGGAGCTAGTAAAGAGATAGGTGCGGCCAATATACGTTTTATAGGTATGCTTACACTAAGAGTATATATAGCTCTGCTATAGTATATTTAATAGTATTAAGGTTTTAATTATCTTCCTCCTAAGTATAGGTAATCTATACTAGCACTAGAGGGTCTCTATAGGTACTCGCTACCAGTAATAATAGGTCCTCTATTATGTTTATAACTAGTATTTTTATATCTGGAGGGTCTATATGGGTACTCGTTACCAGTAATAATAGGTCCTTTATTATATTTACAACCGACGTAAAAAAAGTCTTCTGGCTATAGCAAATAGACTATTTTACGAGTCTTAATATTTACTAGGAGTGTATTAAGGGTAACTATTTAGAGGTGTTTAGGGTCTAAAGTATCTTAGATAAATTATATAGAATAAAAGCTAATTAATAGATCTGCTTCCACGAGCCAATTCTATTTAAAAACTATATTATAACTATTAAATAAGCCACCCTAAAAGGTCTGGGGGCCAATAGTGCAAGGGGTACCCTAGAAGTCGCTAGTGGTAATTATTAGATTATAAGCGTCCCAGATTATTATCTAGTTGCTATTAAGAAAACGTATAATAGGTATATATAAATATAGCGCGTAGTATATAGGCAGGTTAAACCTATAGACAATATCTTAGTTAATAAGGTTAATTTAGCACCTGTTATTATATAAGCAATATAGGCGGACTTTACCCTAGGGCGTATCTATTATAATATATACTATAATATGTTTCTTCTTTCCCTCTATATTGGGCCCTAGTTATAGTTAAGAGAGATACGCTACTAGGGCTTTGGGTTTTCTAAAACAAGCCTAACTTATCTTTACTAGCTTGCTTTTAGTATTCTTTATAATAGCTACCTTTAGGTCTCTTTTAACTTATATATATAGCACCGGCGTTTAAGGTATCCTCTAAGCTATTTAGCTTTTAAGTAGTCTCCCTAGGGGTTTGCTTAAAAAGCGTCGCCCTTTTAGGTTCTGTTTCCTAAACCTAACTCTATAAAGCTTATATTATAACTGCGCTTTAAGCGTAAGGATTTGCCGCTGTTAACTACGTGATCTTTTCAGGGTAGGGGAAAATCAAAATGATCCTTATCGATACGATACGCGAGATTATATCATATCATATCATATCGATCAATCTTTTTAATCCGCTACCAAATAAGCGAGTAATCTGCCAACGTCCTTAGCTTCCCTACTAATTAGGTATCTCCTTTCTACCGTCTCTATTTATACTTCTCTTTATATAAAATACTATAAAATAAAATAAAAGTAGTAAAAAAGAGAGGAGATTAAACTTAGTAACTTTTATCTATTCTTCATTATCCTCTAGTTCTATAATTTAATCCTTACCCTCTAATGCTCCTACTGCCGCCGCTATAGGCTAAGAATTTTTATTATATAACAAACATCAAGCCCTATAATCCCGCCACTTATAATTTTTATAGCACCTACTATAGAACCTTAGGAGACTTTAACATTTAGTAAATGGGCAAGGGCCTACTAGATAACGCAGAGTCGCCATATAAGCCTTATATAGCTAGCGTTGATTAGCTCTCTGCCTTATATAAGTAATATAGCTTACTTATAGTTATATTTAGAGATCCACGGCTCTAAATTAGAATTGTATTTATATATAAGGGCCTCCCCGTCCAAACCTACTTCTTTAATACCTCTTTATAAGGGGACTTTGTAGACAGGGGGCTATAAGGACATGATTGTGGAACAGGATAGATTGGTAAGAGAGACAAATCCTTAAGGAGGTAAGGCCTTAGGGATTGTAGAGACTATATACTACAGGTATATACTTCCGGCATGTAACCGGCAACCATCTAAGGGGCGTCCGGAGGTTGTCCTAAGGGCAACCTAAGGTGTCCGCAATAATATCCCTTATATTGCCCCCTCCCTTCTTATAGTTGGCCCCTAATTGCCATTACCTTGCGGTAGGGAGATTATAAGGGCTCGTCCTAGAAGGGGTTTAGAGAGATATTAGGGAGATATTGGTATGCCACTATATATTATCTATCTATCTAACCCCTGCTTTAAACTCCTAAAAACCTTAATAAGGAAAAAATATAACTAAAGAAAAAATGTAAGGATTGCTAGGAGACCTATTAGAAGTCTACTAGAAATATACTAGTGACTACCTAGGCTAACCTAAGGATTTTTATATAACTCTACTTTTAAGCCTTTATACTGGTCTGTAATTAATTACGAGTATTATAGGCAATTTGGTGTTCCTAATATAGTTCCATAAAACCTTTTAGTATAGAATTTAATGTATAGAGCCTTGGCTTGCCGTTGTCTTTAACTTTTAAGATATTAATCTATAATCCTTTCTCGTTGGTCCTATACTATATATTTAGCGTAGCTCTACTGCCTAGCAAATAGGAAGGATATTTTGCAATAGCGCCTCTAGCTATTATACGGTTATTAAGAACGTCTATAACGTTGTTCTTTAATACTATAGTATTATTTAGGTATAATTTGACCTATATATGTCTATAATTAACGTTTTAATTGCCTTCCCTGGCCGCGTAATTAGTTTTTCTTATAAGGAAGTAATGGCTGAATAGTATATACGCGTATTTCCTTCCTTCTAAATTGCGCTATTATAACAGAGTTATATTGGTAAGGTTATGGCTATTTACTAAAAGGGTATTGGAAGGTAAAGTATAGAGATATCTTGCTTACTAAGCTGCTCCTTTTCCTTAACACCTTACTTCCCATTATCAACCTTTATTCAAATTTGGACATATCTTTAATATATTATTAAGATTTTCTTTTTTTCTATTATTAATTTAATATGCCTCTTTATTCTCCTTCTAACTGCTCTTCTAAGCTAATTCCATAGCGTATTCTGGCCCTGCCGCTATATATAAAACCCTAACCTCTACTAACCTACAACTAGTGCTGGTCCTACCTAAATAACTTTATATACACGTCCTTAAAAAACTAGAAGTCTAATAAGAAGATTCTAGATGCTTGTAATAAGACCTACTATATAAGGTCTAACACCTTTAGTCCTTATAATTAATGCATGTGTACTAAGAGCAGTAGTTATGTTAAGGTAAGCTTTCCTATCCTTAATAGGTTTTTATTACTGACTTTAGGCTTCCATATAGCTTAGGCCTAAGTGGCGATAATTCTTTAATATCCTTAACTATTATATTGCCTGGGGTTTCTCTTATTCTAGTACTAATACTAAATGTCTGAGTCGAATTCAAGACTATACTATAGCTATTTATACTACCTATAATTCCTAGCAAGCTAGCCAGTAACACCTAATAAGGGAGTAAGGTTGGTATACTAAGGATAGGGTAAGGGATGGGGGTAATAAGAAGAAGGTCGCCATCTACCACAAGAAGGAGTTTGCGTATATATATTAAGTTTTAAAAGAGCATAATATAATGCGGTATTAGGTAGGTTACCCTTTGGGTACCTAGCGGATAGGTAACTAATAGTTGCCGTAGTAAGGTCTTAGTGGTTCCGGACTATATTAGCTAGCTAATATCTCTATTCATTCTAGGCTTAAGCGTGTCTTTATTAACTATAAGCTGACGCCTTAAGAGCTTTGTTGGTATTAGTTTGGACCTAATATTAGTATTAAGTGTTTAAGAATCTCTGCTCTATCTATACCTTATTGTCTTGCCCCTATTTTCATACCTACTTATATACCTATAAAGGGATCTCGTTCCCATTAGCCATCCCTTAGAGGGCCAATAGATACTAATCCTACTCCTAAGGATAAGGCATAGTAGCTTTTAATTTAGGCATTTAGGATTTATTCTTATATATAGTAGCAATTAAGGATTTTAACTAGTGCTCGGGAAGGCCTTAGAAGGCTTTTAGGAAGGCATAGAAATACTATTCCTAATATAGGCTAATAAATAGGAATGCAATTCTAGCAAAATACCCTATTAATTCTATGCTATATATATAAAAAGGTTAAGGACCTATCCTACCTTAGGCTATAGCCCTAATTAATCCTTATGGTTTCCGGAGCCTGTCTGTTCTATATCTGATTTAACCTATTTTTTGCTCTTTACATAAGTCTTCTTTATAGGCTGTAATGACACTATAGTATTAGAGCGCTTTCTGTAATTTGCAGATTATGGACCTTGGTCTTAATATTCTTTTAGAATATCTTTGTAATAATCAAGGTGATCCTCTGGTTTCTATATAGAGTCCTTAGCAGGCTAGCCTAGCCATTTAATTTTATATTAAAGCTTATTCTTAACGGACTTATGGCATAGTATAGCTTTAACCTTATACCACTCGCCCACCACTTTAGGGTGTTTAATTGGGCCTAAATAGAAGTTCTTTTCCAGTAGTAGTCTATGCCATGGCTTTAGTAGATTTACGTGAAATACTAGATATATATAGGCCATAAATAGGGGTAGCTGGAGATAGTAGGCTAGTTTGCTAATTTGTTTCTTAACTTAGAAGGGACCTAGGTATTTTATATTGAGCTTCTTTAATAGTTAATAGGTCTTGATATTTGTTAAATATAATAGAACCTTATTGCCTACTCTAAAATACTTGTCCTAGTATTTACGGTTATACTAGAGTCTCTGCTACTTTTAGGTATCTTAAAGGCTCTGCTTTATATGCTTTTATTACTCCTCCTATTCCTAAAGGTATCCTTATACTCTCTAGTGGATATCTTTAGACTTCCCGGTAGGATCCCATAATTAATTATACGGCCTTAGCTAGTAATCACTAGGTACACTATTAAATCTAAATAGTTAGACGCTATAGGCAATCTAAATTAGTGTATACTTATATAATGCGTATTACTTTAAATTATAAGCATACTCTGCGTATAGAAGTAGTTCACACTAATTATCTTACTAGTAGTTTAAATATATTTATAAGTAAGACTCCAATTCCTAGTTCTAGCGTTCTATTTACCCGTCCATTTATAGATAGAAAGCTATACTATAATAGTGGTCTATTTTTAAATAAAAGCATAGATCTAACCAGTACTAGCTTATAAAGACACTGCCCCTATTAGTAATAATGGAGTGTGGCTGGTCTACTTTAAGAAAGCATTTCTCCTTAATTAGGTTGGTAAGCGCTTATATATTAATCATCTTGTTAATAGGAAGGTATTAGACGTACTTTAAAAACCTATTAATAAGTACTAGGACTAAATTATATGTTTATCCTTACTTATTCTTTAATAGTGGAAGATCCGTAATAAAATCCATAGCATAATATTGCTATAGTTTGCTAGCGGAAGGAACCAATTTAAGTAGACCCCATAGCTTATGCCTTTAGATTTTATATACTTAATACTTCTTGCAGTAGCTAATATACTCCTTTGCTTCCTACTTAAGTTTTAGCTAATAGTATTTGCGTTAAAGTAATTCCACTGTTTTGGCTTAACCATAGTGGCTACCCAGAGGATTATTATAATTCTTTATAAGAATTTTCTATTATAGATTTGCTTCTTATGGCACCCAAACCTTACTATTTCTACGCAGTAGGCCTATTGGGTCCAGTTCCCAATTTTAGCGCCTTTTAGCTTCCTTTCTATTACATTTTTAGTCTATTTCCGCATTAAAGATAGCATAGAAGGCGTCCCTTTGTTGCACCTTATAGATGAGATCCATTAACCTTTTAGATGGTTTTTAGGTAAAAGCTGTTTTATTTTATACCGCCCCAAGTATATAACTAGATGGTACTATAGATCTTGCAACTCTCTAATATATATATGTTAGGAAGGCCGCTATAAGGTTAAAGTCTTTTAGTTATTATAGGGCTCCGAGTTCTAATTGCTCTTTAGCTTTACTATTGGTTTAAGGGGATAGCTTAGCAATTAGTGGTATATTACTAGGTTCTAAAAGTGTATTAGGGATATCCTATCCAGGCATATTTAGACCCTTATTAGCAACGGACTGGGTACTAGCTAGAATATTAGTGGAAACTAATAGGGCTTACACCACCTAAGACTTAGTACATAGAGCTATAGGTGCTTAAGCATTCTATACCTAGAGCTTGTTCTATAATATAGGGAGTAAGATATTTATTATTTATTTTCCTTCTCCTGTTTTAAAGCCTTTAGTATAATCTAGCCGTTATAACAGTCTATTAGCAGGATTATTTTCCCCTAGCTTATATTCAATCTTAAAATTAAATTATATAAGCTTCTTTACCTATCTGGCCTGTTAAGGTATAAGCTCCTTTATAGTTATAAAGTAGCGTAGATTATAATAATCTAAGAGTATATAAGTGGTATAGCTTGCGTGCTTAAGGTAGTGCCACCACTGTTTAAAGCAGTTAACTATAGCTAGTAGTTCCTTATTGTGAGTATAATACCTAACTTTAGGTCCCTAGAATTTTCTACTATAGAATACTACCGGTCTCTAGTGGAGCTGGGTAGCGTCTAGATGCCTATTAGGTTGCAGTAGGATACTAGTAAGGGTAAAATTTAATATATTAGTAACCATTATTAGTGGCTAATCTAGGTTAAAATACTGTAATAGTAGAGCTTTTATAAACTTTGTATATAGTTTCTAACCTAAAGGACCAACAGGCAAAGGAACGGGCCGTAAGGGCAGGGGACAGGCTAGGAGAGCGTATTGGCATAAAAGTGCTTCGTAAAGATCACCCAGTTAAAGTCCTGTCGGTTCCCATAAGCCTTAGGGTAGAAAGGGGACGCCAGGCGGACAATACAGCAACTATACAGGAGATAGTAAAACAAACGGAACG
>Ga0307507_10003357_pt1 | contig 31307 bp, 7 predicted proteins | sample 7_EM_MG_FD_207223 | JGI IMG/M metagenome (GOLD analysis project Ga0307507, IMG submission 207223) | Populus trichocarpa ectomycorrhiza microbial communities from riparian zone in the Pacific Northwest, United States - 7_EM | ecosystem: Host-associated > Plants > Roots > Unclassified | place... | reverse complement strand
GACCCTAGCCCGTCCTAGCTGCCTATAGAGGAGTAGTTATAGTTAACCTCCTAGACTATATCTGTGTTAATAAGTCTTTCTATACTTTAAAAGTCCGCCTCTGGTTCCCTAAAGAGATCTCTAGTTAAGCACACATTAATAAAGAGGAACGTTGTAATGTCACAGGCAGAATAGCCGAAAGGGATAACGACGGCAATATTATAAATAAGTGGGAATTTAAAAAGATCCTTAATATATATAATAAATAAATGGACGAGCATAGCTTAATATACTGTATTAAATGGAAATACTATAATAAGAAAACCTGGGAACCCAAGAAATCCCTAAAAGGGTGCAAGTGTATACTACTAAGGTTTTATAAACAACACCCTAAGAAGCTAGGACCCCCAGACTAGGTATAAGATAAGGGAGAGCCACGCTAAGGCTGTGGCCGACCACGAAGGTAATTTGTGGTGGTTAAGATCTTATGGAACTTTAACCGCCGGTTAAAGTTATCTAATTAGTTAGTTTTTTGCTAAGAAGCGCTATGTAGTAGCGGTATAGAGTTCTGCCGATTTTATTTATTAAGCTAACCAATTAATATTTTTTATGCCCGGTATAGAAAATTGCTATTAGCTCGGTTAAGGGTGGTAAGTAGAAGTAACATCTTTGTAGCGAAAATAGGTTACTTGTTTGGTTTAGGGACCAAACCTTCTAGGGAGGGAAGTACTATTACGGCACAGTCCTAACGCGTACTGTCTCGTACTGTTTCCTACTGTTGGCTAGCCCACCACTAGCGCCTTGGCGGCTACCCCTACTATTTGTATACAATACCCCCTTTTACCTCCTTTTCCTCTTTATACCACAATGTAGTTATTCAGCCTATTAGCATTATAGCACTGTGACAGTAGAGGTCTAAAGTTTGCGATAGATTTTTAGTATTATAGATAACCAATTTTAGATATTTCTAAGTATATAAATAGAGTAAATAGGACTATTTAGGTAATACACCTACCGCGTAGCTTAAAGCTCTATTAACGCGTTGGACAAATATAAAGCTTAAAAGACTCTGCCGCCACTACTAGACAATTACCTATTAGCAAATAACTCAGCCAAAGCTTATATAGATGGCTCTTAATATACAGTTATTTAAGAAATATTGGGAACTCGCTAAGAGCGATAACGCGCGCATTTGATAATAGCTCTAGAAGAGTCCTCTATACGGGTTTCCTGCTTATATAAGCAGACTTCCTTTGTTCCAATTTTAGTCGGTCTCTATAGCAGTTACTTCAGTTTCTATACCAATATAGGCCTATATTAAGGCCTATATTTATAAGCTTTGCAGTATAATGATTTAAATAAGCGACTTAATTATAAATCTATGGAAATTAGGTGTACTATATATATAAAATGGGTGGCGATTGGTATAGGTAATAGAGACATATACGAGATATATAAGGGTAGTGCTGACGCTGTCTTGGAGCCTTTTAGGCTGCAGTCTTATATCTTAGCACAGTCTAGGTAGTTGGTTACACACCCCCCTAAATTTGACGGTGTAGTTAAAGCTATAAAAAACAAAAACAAAGGTAAAATTACTAGTCTTGGCGTGGTATTAAGTCAATAATTGTATTAATCTTCTATTATCTCTCCTCCGCTAAGTGGTTGCGAGAGTAGTTAACTAAGCCGAAGCTCTTTAGTAGTGTATAATCTATAAGGATTCTTACTAGAGTCCAATTAACGGTCCTAATATTATCTATAAAGTTTAGAGGTATAGACCGATTAACTGTTGGGATAGTGCATCTAATTCTTCCATCGTTTAGTAGTTATAGGTAAATTAATTCTCTATCCAAGTATATATCCACTATAACAATCTTTAGGAGGATTACTAGGAGTAACTCTTTTACCATTTCTTTCTCTATCAGCAGCTGCTAGTATCTATTCCAAAAAATCTCCATATCGTCCCTCTATACGAGCAGGTACCTATAGCTGTACCAATATCACCCTACTTAGCTGAGACCCTTAGTTATTAACATCTTGTAAAGACCCTTAATTGTTAATATCTTATAGAGACCCTTAGCTGTTAACATCCTATAACGAGGTTAATTCTAACCCTATTATAGAATCGTTGTTTTGGTCTTCTTATGCTCTAACTTATCTTAACCCATTATCTATCTCTACCTTACGCTTTTCTAGGCCTTAACGTTATAGAGGTACTCTTAGTGGTTTAAGGGCGCTGTATTATAGGCTCTATGTTATAGCTAGGGCCTTAAGACACCTATAGGGATACGCGGTAACCGTATCCTTTAGTTCTATATAGCAGGTAACTTTAGTATCCTTTAAGCTAGCTTATTTCCATCAGTTCCAGTCTTGTACTAAGTAATATCTTATAAGCTCTATTAGGGTAGTAGGGTTTAAAGCAAGCTTCTAGAAGTCTTTAACTCTACTAGGAAAACCTTTACCCATAGTATACTTCCAAGAGCCCTTAACCTCAGCAGGTGCTAAGATAGGTGAAATTGGGTTATTAAGCTATTTCCGTAAAGAGTTTTATTAAAGTGCCATATTGTTATCAACGGCGGCCTTAAGTTTGTCCATTTGCGTCTTAATATCATTAATCTGTATTATAAAACGTATATCTATTAATTTTATTTGCGCTTTAACCTCTATAACTTGTGTCTTAACCTTATCAACTTATATCTTAACCTTATTAACTTGTGTCTTAACCTTATTAACTTGTGTCTTAACCTTATCCACTTTAGTATTAACTTAATCTACACCCCTTTTAACTTCCGCTACTCTTACGGCCTAAAAAGTGTTATTATTATATAGGAAAGCTGTTAAGTTACTTAACATGCCGATATCGCCATTAAGGTAAGGATTTAAACCCGTAGTAAGGTCTTAAGGTTAGATGGGTAGAGTAAGGTTAACTAAAGTAGTTGTGTGTTTATAAACCTTTTATTATAGGTTCCTTAATACTATATAGGACGGCTTAGATAGAATAGCTAATAGAGCTATTGCGTTAGTAATACTTGCCGTTTCTTTTACGTATATCTGCGTAATAGATATTCGTGTATTTTAATAAGAATAATAATAGAGTCCTATAGGGTAAACAGTTGTGCAAAAGTCTAACTTAACTTAATTACGTACACTTAAGCGAACTAATAGCAGAAGCTTACTTAGAAGTTAAGATATATAGGTTCTTTAAGTGGTCTAAAGTAATTCTTTTTAATTTAATTTAATTTAGCAATAGGCTAATATTAAGGCTCTAGTTTAGTTTAATTCAATTTAATTTAGTAATGGGCCAATATTAAGGCTCTAGTAACGTAATTTCTTAATTAAGTATTATTTAGTAACTGTCTATCTAGTATTCAGCTAAGTTATAATACTGCTTAGATTATTCTATACTATTTTAGTAATCGTCCATCTAGTATTAGCCTTATATCTGGCCCTAGGACCTACCTTATTTCTAGCTTTTTACCTTATATCTAGATCTTTTAGGTCCCAGCCGTATATCTGGCCTATCTATAAGCTTATAGTACTATAGGAGTCGTCTGTTATAACTAGTCGTAGAAAGTTATTCACTTTTGATTTAAAAGGGTCTAGGTTAGCGTCTTAGCGAAACCTTATTTTAATAATTTAATTCGTCAATTTATCCGTTGGTTGGGTTATACACTTAAGGTTATCTATAGCGTAATAGCCCCGATTGGTTATCTAGTATTTAATTATAAGGTAAGGATATAGATAGGGAGTCCAATAATAGAATAATAGGGTATATTATATAGATAGACAAATCCTTAAGGGAAAAGGAGGAGTCTATATGCGAGGTAAGAAAGGGTTTTCCCTAGGTACGTGCAGCGCATGTACCTTATAGGCGAGTTACCCCTAGGTTGCCCCAGGGTCGCCCATACCTTACAGCTATATAACTATCTACTTAGGTTTCACCTAATAATGCCCCCCCCTTTAAAAGGATTGTCCCCAATCCTTTATATACTTAAGCCTTAATAAAACCCTATAAAAAACCTTAATAAGGAAAAAATTTAGAGGGGAAAGAGCGTCTTAATTTTGCGTATAGAGAGATAGGTAGTACATATACGCAGCGCGGAAATGTTAAGGAACTTTAACCAGCAGTCAAAATTGTCTAATTAGTTAGATTTGCCTTACCAAGACTCCCTCGCATTTAACCAAGCCAATAGTAATTTTCCATGCCCGGTATAGAAAATCCTAATTAGTCTATTTAACACTTAGAGCTAGTAGAGCTCAACGCCGTCACCTAAATTTAGTAGACTATTAGAAATATTCCAAAAGCTCATTTATATAGACAGGTCGCTAGTACCTCGCGGGTAGGTCATAAGTTATTTATATATAGCCAGATTTATAGACGGTAAGGCTATATGCCTATTAAATCCGCTACTGACCCTACTTTAGCCTTACGCTATACCGACATAGCACTATATATACTTTACAGGTAGGTTATAGGTTACTTATATGTAGCCAGATTCATAGACAGTAAGGCTATATACCCATTAAATCCGCCGCTAACCCTGCTTTAGCCTTATATATTATCTGCATAGTATATATATAGAATAATATAAGTTGTTGGTATAGGTTGCTGCCAGTAAGTTACCAAAAGGTCTTAGACCCCAGTTAAATAGACCCTAGTTAAAGCGGGCCTATTCTCTAATATAAATAATCTGCTAAGCTGGTATAGAGTGACGGACTAGGTCTAAAAAGGGTATTTTCTAAATTAAGTTTCGTTATCAGTGTCGCCGTAGCCTCGCTTGCGAGTCAATAGCATAACTAGGTCGCGTTAGAGTGTGGCTTATATAGGATATTAATAAATCACACTTTACCCCGTATATATGCCGCAGTTCTTACTACAAACATTAACTTATTCTTTAATCCCTTAGAACATCCTCTACTCCACTTTTATATAGGTTATATCTTAGCAGCGGCGCTTACTTTTCGCCTACACTTTAGCTGTAAGGCTAGGGTATCCCACTTACGGTACTTATCTAGTAGTTATTAACAATTTTTAAGTTCTGTCTCGTATTTCCATTTATTATACTTATTTGGCTATCCTAGCTATTTAATAAGGTACTGCGGTTATCTAGCACAATCCTAGTAGGCGATAATTGCTTCTACTTCCTAGCTACCTTTTTTAAGCTCTTCCACTACTAGGGGTTAAAACCCAGAGCGTAACCTATAAGGCTCTAGTAAGGAGATATAAAAGACTAGGTAGAGCCGTACTATAGTAGGTAAAAGCTCTAGCTTATATACTTACTGCCCTACGCGTTCTAGAATCTAAAATAGTCCTATAAACTTACTATTAAGCTTCTTATAGGGACGTTTTATATAGATATTCTTGGAAGAGAGCAGGACTTATTTACTAACGGCGAAATGCTTAGCTAGATGGTGACAATTATAGTATTTTGCCTAAAGCTATTAGGCGTATATTATTAACACCGCCACTGCCTTATATATAAGGCGCAGACGTTATAGATACGTCTTTATAAGTTTAACATTTATTAACTTAGGTGTAACGAAGCCTTGTAGGAAATACTACAGTGGACTTATTATTAGGCTGGGTATATAGATATTAAACAAAGTCAATAGGGTAACAGTAACAAATAATAACTAGTAGAGTGGTTGCCTAACAGATTAACTCCAATTGTATTCTAAGATTTACTATAAGGAAAGGAACTATTTAGGTAGGGACTGTAGGTCCTTAAATACACATCCATACTCCTAAGAAATCCTCCTTATACGTAAAGTACATTCCGTCCATATACTGCGTACTCTGCGTACAACATTATATAACCTACTTACCACTCTTTATTATATGGTTCTATAGGTTCTATTCTAGACTATGCCCTTATTAACTAACTAGCTTCTTTTAACTCTTCTCTAAGTAGTTATAACACTATACTTAAAACGTCCATAACACTATCTCCCTCCTCTTTATCTTTATCCTTAAAGATTCTTAACATCTCTAAGTTATCTACTAGAGGTGTAATGTCTGTTTAATTAATTTGGTTAATATTATTACTTATTATACCTAAAGCTCCTTCTTCTTTATAAGCACAACACCACACTCAGACTATTGCTGTAATACTATCTCTAGGTGAGATAATGCCATCTCTGTGTTCTCGTTATACGAAAGAGGGGTTAGTTTGCATTGCGTTAGCAAGTCCCTTATCTTAGCAACCCTCTTCCTACTTAAAGTGCACTAAAGCAAACGTTTGGTTATCTTATAACATTTGCTCTATTTCTAACGCTAAATATACACATCCTATTACTCTTAATAGTCTTTAAGTACCCTTATTAATTGCTGCTAGGGTCCTAGGTTTAATCTACCGCTGTAAAGCTTAATAGTAAGCTAACTTAAGCTCTATCCAACTTAGAATGATCTTATAACGCGGAGCAGAGGGCCCTTAAAGCCCGCATTGCTACGTCTACTCAGCTGTTTTATCTTAAGAAGGTTTGTAAAAAGGTTTATTTTAAGGAGTGGAAGCTTATAGAACAAGGCCTTTAGGAACTTAGCAATAAAAGAATAGATTCTCTTCTAATAAAGAGGGAAACAACTCCAAATATATCGGCAGGTGCTCCTCTTAAGTCCCCCTTAGGTGGTTTATTCTTTAGCAATTCTTTTTTATTAATGCTGCCTAACCTGTTTTCTTCTAATACTCCTATACCTTTCTTATAGCATTTTTTAAATTATCTAGTAGCTCCTAAGTAGTCTTATTATAGTCTATCCACTTTATTTTATACCATGTTTTGTTATTAATATCCTTATAACTAACAATCTTTAAAACCTCCCATTTATCTTCCTCCTGTCCTCTATACGTGTCTGCCTTATAGACTAGTAGCTTAATGTTCCTATATGCTGGCTCTAGCATTATAATATACTATATAGGGTAGATCTTTATTTTCTCTGGTAAGTTAAGTTTGTATATAACTTCTAAGATCTTTACCTTAACTTTAAATAGTCCTAGTCTAACGTGGTCTAACTTCTTACTTAGTTATTAACTCTTAAAATTTTTGTATAGTAGCCACACTTTATCTCCCTCCTTAAGATCTAGTCCCTTAGATCTCTTAGTGTTATAGTACCTTTTCATTCTTTCTTATACCAACTTTGCTGTGTCTTTAAGGTAATTATAGAGATTTATTAATGTCTCCATTCTTTCTTTAGCTGTGCTACTTATTTTCTTTACTTAACATGGCAATAACAATATTCTTGGCTTATACCCGTAATTCGCCTTAAAGGGTGACGTGCCTATCCCTTCCTATAGTGTTGCATTATATATAAACTATATAACTAGTAACAATAATACCCAATTATTCTATACGTAATTAACATAATGCCTTAGATACTATTCTAGTATCTAATTTAGCCTTTCTGTTTAACCATCTATCTATAGGTAATACGCAGTTAATATTGCTGCTTAAACCCCTTATTCTGCTAAGAATACCTCCTAGAATGCTGCTATAAATCTTAGATCTCTATCCAATATAATCTTGCTTAGTGCTCTATATTTTGCAAACACTTTCTTTACATAGATTCTAGCCATATCCTCTACTAAGATTTCTTCTATACACGCTATAAAATAACCCTACTTAGTTAGCTTATCCACTATTACTAAAATCGCGTTATAATCCTATCTAGTAATAGGGTCTTTTAACTTTGGTAACTTAACAATAAAGTCCCACAATATAACTTCCCATGGTTTCTCTGGTATTTTAACTAGTTATAGCCCTCCATACGGCTTATGCCTTGTTAGCTTATTTCTTTAGCAATCTAGATATTCTTTAGTAACTTACCTTGCTAGTCCCCAGATTCCTTAAATAATATACTCCTCTTAAAGTCTTAATACTAAGCCTATTGCTCCATTATGTCCTTAAATTAGTCCCCTATAGAATGACTTAACAAACTCTTTTGCGATTTTTTTTAGTATATATATAGCTTTTTAGTGCTTGTACTGTTCTAAGTCTGGATCCTTATTCTATGCTTCTTAGATCTTTTATGACCACTTACTCTCTAGCAACTTATAGGTCTGGCTTCCTTCTCTAGTTGCTGCAACTTTAGGATAATTATACCTAATTAATCTATCTTTGTCTTTACGCAACATTGCTTCTAATAGTTTTTTATTATTCTATAGCTCTGTCTTCCTACTAAGTGTATCTACTCTTGCGTTTTTGGTGCCCTTAGTATATTATATTTCAAAATAATATTCTATAAGCATTTCCGCCTATCTAACCTGTCTTCTATTTAGTTCTTTTATTATTAGGAACCCTATTAGGTTCTTATAATCCGTTTTAACCACAAATAGTTTCTTAGTGCCTTATAAGAATGCTCTCTATTCCTTAAGTGCCGTAACTATACCTAACAACTCTTTATTATAGATGTTATAGTTCAGTTCTAGTGGTGTTATCTTCCAACCATAGTACGCTACTGGATGCCATCCATCCGGATGCTTCTATAGTAGGCATGCTCCTAATATAAAATCTAATGCATCTGTTTCCACAACCGTATCTAACCATAGTTGGTAGATTTTAAGGATCAGATCTTAGGTAAACAACTCCTTAAGTTCCTTAAATAACTTCTTTTACTTATTTCCCCACACCCATAGTTCCTCCTTTTTTATAAGTCTTATAAATGGTTTAATGTTCTTTAACCACTGTGCTATAAATCTCCTATAGTAGTTGCAAAACCCTAGGAATAACCTTAACTGTATAACGTTCTCTAGTTCTTGCTAACTTACTATAGCTTTAACTTTCTTTAGGTCTATACTAATTTTTCCTAGTTTAATAATAAATCTAATAAAATTAGTCTTCCTAGTAAAGAACTCGCATTTCTTAATAGCTACTAGCATTTTTTCTTCTTATAGTCTCTTTAAGACCTACTTAATATATTCTCTATATTCTTCCTTACTCTCTAAGTAGATGATAATATCATTAAGATATACCATAATAAATTCATTAAGGTGTTCTCCTAATATACTGTTAATTCATTTCTAAAACATTACTAGTGTATTTATAAGCCTAAACTGCATTACTAATAGTTTGTACAGTCCTTCCTTTAACCTAAAGGCTGCCTTCTATTTATTACCTTCCTTAATCCTAATCTAATGGTATACCTACCTTAGATCTATCTTTGTAAAGATCTTTACATTGCCTATCCTATCTTAGATTTCGCTAATTAAGGGTAAAGGATACCTATCCTTTCTTATAATACTGTTTAACTATCTATAGTTAATGCACATCCTAAGTTTTCCGTTTTTCTTTAGGATAAATAGTACTAAATATCCTGCTAATAACTGTAATGGTCTAATATATCCCTTTTATAAGTTTTCCTGGATAAACTCTTTAAGCGCTACTAACTCAGTTTTAGTGAGCTTATAGATTAGAAAGAACTTTGGACTTGTTCCTGGTTCTAGTTCTATCTCATAGTCCTATACTACATACTTTAACAGCTTTTTACTTTCTAGTAACTATAACTTTTTACCATACTTGTGGTATCTCTTTAGTATATAACTTAAGCCTTACTCAGTCTCTTCATATATCGCTCTAACTTAGTACTATACTATCTTAGTTTGCTATTGCATCTTACGTTATTATATATCTCTAATATTAACCTAACCTATAACCTAATTAATCCTTAGATTGTACTTCTATAACTAAGGCATTTCTAGTATTACCTCATCCTTTCCTAATAGTAGGATATTAAAAGACATTTCCACTAGTCTTCCTTTAATGGTTAACTAAATTAATTCTATTTTAAGATTAATAATGCCTCCTCTATAGGCTATTAGATCTCCTAAAATTGTTATAAGTGGATATAGGTGTTCCTTTTGCCTATATAGTAACCCTATCCTTTCCACTGCTGTTAGTGATATATAGTTCCTCATTGCTCCACTATCTACTAATGCTTTAAACTTTTAGTCTCGCCATTTTACTTATAAATTTAGGTATTAACCTGTAATTCCTTTAAGGGTCTAAGGCTCTACCACTAGCTCCCTTAGGTCCTATAGGCCTCCGCTTTTCCTAACTGTTAGCTATCTAACCTTAACTGTACTTGGTCCCTTTATGGCTAATACTTAGTTTATTTCTTTTTCTCTATATACCATAGATAAGTATTCTCTAGGCACTCCCACCACTGTTATCCATCTAGGCATTTTTCCATAAGGAATCTTCCTGGTTAAAGTATTAAGTCTCCCAACTCCTAAACTTCTACTAGGTGCCAACCATATATATACTTAGTATTTCTGTACCGCTTTTCTTCTATTATCTAATACATTCTTATTAGATACTTGCGATATTTATCCTTAGGTGTTTTATGTATATTACACATATTATCTACACATGCAATTTATGATAATATATAATGCGCTAGGTGCTTTAGGTCTACTCTTAGCTTGTCTTCATCCTTAAGTTTAAACCTCTCCCATGTTAACCTAAACGTTGCTATGTTGTTTATTGGTACTAATACCTACATTATCTCTCTCTAGTTTACGGCCTATTCCTCTAGGTTCTTTAACGTTATAACTAACGCCCCTTTTATATAGCTCATCTGCTTCTCAGACATTGCTTAATCTAGTATAACTTTTTTATTTAGCCATATACAGAAATCTTCCTACTTATTACTTCCTCTTTGCTTATACCATTTCCAGTATAGCTCAGTAAGTATACACAACTTGTTTGTAAGGAAGTATCTTTTTATTACTGCGTTATTGCAACCTTTAGTATGTTATTCTACAAATCTAGTTGGAATCCCTAGATCCTCTTCTTGTTCTAGTTTATCTAACCACTTAGCTCTTAGCGTTCCTACCCTTAGCCTATTTATAACTTTCCATACTAGAGCCCTGTCCCTTATACGTCCTAGTATAGCTGATCTCTAGTCTGGCTTTTGTTCTTACTATATAATAATTTGTTGCCTGAACTTATCTATACTTTCTTTACATTTTCGTCTTCTAAAAGAATCCTTAAAGTCGTCTTACTTCTTAACCGCTATATCAACTTTTTAACCTTTAGGCTGAACACTGTGTTTACCTAGAACTGCTATAGACCTTATTTGTTCTTTAAAATCTTAGTTCCCTAGGAACTGTTATCCCAAGCTTATTTATATGTCGCTAAACTAAGCTACTACCCTTTCCTATTAGTTGTTGTCCGTTATAGGTTCTTAGGTATATCTTATCTTACTTTAAGAATCTTAAGTGTCTTACATTTCTTTTTAAAAATCTTAAGCCTTTGGCCTTTTGCCTTTATTAAGTGGTAAGTTAGCACTAGCAGTCGTCTGCTTGCTTAGTCCACTTTAAATATTACTCCTTCTATCTTATAAAGCAATAGATGCCGTATCCAATAGTGTTATAATATCTGTTACTAAACCGCGTTCTATGGTGGTCTTAGTCTCTACTTCTATTACATTATTAAAGTTTGGGTACTCCTAGTTAGTCCCCTTACTTTCCTTATTACTACTAATTAATAAGTACTCTAACTTTATTGTCATTATTGCTAATCTTTATCTACATATTACTGTGATATCTTAATCTAGCTTATAGAGTCGATCTTATTCTTTATCTAACTCTTTAGTTCCCTTAAGTCCTCTTAACTCTAGCTCTTATAGCTAATAGCTTGCGCCATACTTAGCGTCCTCATAAATTTGGCATGCGTTATTATAATAAAACGCGAAGTGCTTAATCAAACACTCCTTAGTCCTACGCAACATCCCTATATCCGCGTTATTGTGCTCTAATAACCTTATACCTTTTACTATGTGGTTACTCTAACTACCTCTACAGTCTCTGGCAAAATAACCCTGTTTTCTATAATTTATGCAAGCTCCTAATTTAAACCATTCTTTTTATTATAGAGTCTGCCTAAATGTCTTCTGTTAATAAGATCCCTAGTTTAGCCTTTGCTCCCTAGTTCTATAATTACTTAATCCTTAACCTTTAGGTTTCCATAGTTTCTTATTCCATCTTTTAGATTCTTTAGTGCCGCTTAAGTCTATTAGCTCCAGCCCATTCCATGGTTTATAACTTTAGCTTTATTAATGCATACTCTGCACCTTATACAACTATAGAACTCTATCTTACCCTTTTTTAGCTTGTTCCCTCTAATAGATCCTATTATTAATCTTAATTGCTTAATTAATTAGTTTTCTTAACATATCCGTATCTTTTATTAGAATAATTGCGTCCTAGACTTTAGCCTTAAGTCCCTATTTATACTGTGCCATAAGCGCCTTATTGTTTTACTTAACCTATATTATAAGTGTCTAAAACTGTATTATGTACTTAATTACTAAAGTACGTTATACTAGGCTTGTAACTTTCTCTCTGCTATTATTATTACCTTTAGGTCCCTAAACATCTGTGTTAACCTTTCTACGAACCCATTCTAGCTTAAGAACATATACCGGACGTCTTGGTTAGTAGTTAACATGCCACTTACCTATATCTCCATAAGGTAAGGTTTAAACTACTTAAGTGCTCTTCCTGTTAAGAATAGTCCTGCATACGCTACTTAATCCATAGTTATTGCTAGCTTTACTCCTTCTTACATAACCTTAAAGTGCATTTATATTAGAAATCTCTTAAGCTTTAGCTTCTTACCTAAAAATCGCTTAATTAAAGGTAACTTAACTTTGGCCGCTCCAATGCCATTAATCCTATCTTTAAGTACTTTGTTGTTGCCTTATAGCTAGTTAACTATTTCCTATAACTATTTAACCATAACTAGTTGCGAATCAGTATCCCTTATAGTAGTATCCCCGCTGGTACCTAAGGTAGTTACCGCCGTTAATAGCGTTGTGACTAGTGCTTTTGGTGGCATACTGTTTAACTTATTAATACTATAACCTTAGTAGTAAATGTATAACAAAGCCTTATAGGAAATACTACAGTGGACTTATTATTAGGCTGGGTATATAGATATTAAATAAAGTCAATAGGGTAATAGTAACAAATAATAACTAGTAGAGTAGTTGCCTAATAGATTAACTCCAATTATATTCTAAGATTTACTATAAGGAAAGGAACTATCTAGGTAGGGACTATAGGTTCTTAAATACACATCCATACTCCTAAGAAATCCTCCTTATACATAAAGTACGTTTTATACTTATTATACGTACGTTCCGTCCATATACCGAGTACTCTACGTACAACATCATGTAACCTACTTACCACTCTTCATTATATGGTTCTACGGGTTCCATCCTGGACCGTGCCCTTATTAACTAACTAGCTTCTTCCAACTCTTCTCCAAGTAGTCGTAACACCGTACTTAAAGCGTCCGTAACATTAGGCCCCTCCCTACCTTGCTAAGCGTCTTAGACGCCGTCTAGGACTCTATTTAAGATATTTAGTAGCTAGCCATAGGCAAGCTTAATAGAGGAACACTTCATTATAGCATAGACCTTAGAGTTATAGGTAAAGGCTGCTTTATTAAATAGGGAGGCCCAATTAGACTATTCCCAGTTTGTAAATATACGTAGGTATACCTTAAGCTTCTAGTTTTAATGCTCTGTCTAACTATCTATCTGCGGATAGAATACAGTACTAAGTTTACGTTAAACGCGGAGATAGTAGCATATAGTGCTCCAGTACTCGCTTATAAATATACTACCCCTATTAGAGACAATATTATCTAGAGGCCCTATTTATATAAAGACTCTAAATAAGAGTTCTACAAGTTACATAGCATTAATTATCTTATGCATTAGATAGTAGCGTACTAGCTTTATAAAATGGTCTATAAGGATAAGAATAGAGTTATACTCTACACCATTAGGAGTCTTGGACTCTAAAAAATCCGTAATAAAGTTAAGTAAATAATGCCGCTAGGCTTAGGTAGGGACCTAGAGAGGCTGCAGCTTACCATAGGGTTTATAGCGGCATGATTTAAAGTATTAGCAGGTATTATAGTTATCTAAGTATTTACAGAGGTCCTAGGTAAGGCCGTTCTAAGTATACTTCCGCGCAATTACCTTAAAGGTACAGTTAAAACTATAGTAGCCGCCCATAGGATTATTATAATTCCGCTTAAGGATCTCCTACTATAATAGTATACAATTCAGCACCTAGACCTTGTTGTTTTACTTTAGGAGTCCTTAATTATTAAGGGTGTAGTTCTTATTGTAACAGTGCAGTGTGGGGATTGAATGAGCAACTTTATTGTAAATCTATGGAAATCAAGTGAACTAAATACATGAAAGTAGACCCCGAACTCCGAAGTCTATGACCTAATATTTGACCGTATCCAAGACATACGAGGGTAGCGTCGATTATGGCTCGGAGCCTTTCAGGCGATAATCTTGTGTCTCAGCGTAGTGCTGGTGAACTGTTACACTTATTACCAGCAGGGACTCACCCCTAAGTTAACTAATTACATATAAAGTGTATAAAGGCGTCCCTTTTTTGCACTCTATAAATAAAATTAATTAGTAACTTAGGGGGTGTTCTATAAACGCCGTTTTAGCTAAGGTAGCTACTACTACCTCTTACTATAGCACGAGACTCTACGCAAAGTCGGTACCAGTAAAGTAATGTATAATGCGCAGGTAACTTACCGGGTTATTATAGGGGACTATAGCCTGGGCCAAGGGGTCTTCCCTAGGGTTAAGCGCCATTAGGCCAGTTAAAGTGGTCTTAGAGAGAATAGCAGGACGCTCTAATCCACCAGCGCCAAGTTCGCAAGGGTCGCTCGCATACTGCACACATACTACTTACTAGTGTGGTATAGTAGCACCAGGGCCGCCCACAAGGCCTATAACCCGCAACTTTTACTGCAATATAGGCAGTATAGCATTAAAAACTGTCCTCTTACTACTATCTTTAAAGCCTTTAGCATAATCTAGGCGCTAGGATAGTATATTAATAGGATTTGCTTTACCTAGCTTATATTTAATCTTAAAATTAAACTTAGCTAGTTTTTTGGCGTACTAGGCCTAGCGAGCAAATAAGCTCTTAGTGGTTATAAAGTACCTAAAATTATTGTAATCGTAGAGCACGCGCGTTATATACGCGGTATATTTAAGGTAATAGCGCCACATCTTAAAGCATTATACTATAGCGAGCAGTTCTTTATTATGCGTATTATACTATACTTTTAGGCCAGTAAGCTTCTAACTACAATAAGTAATTAGGTACCAGTGGAGTTAATCTCCCTACCCTAAAGGCTATAGAAGTATACCACCATAGGCATAATTAGAAGCGTTAGTAATCACTATTAGGGGTAAATTAGGGTCGAAGTAGTAAAGTAGAGAAGCCTATATAAACGCAGCGCGTAGCTTATAAAACGCCTACTAAGCGTTATTAGGCCAGGACCAAGGTTGATACTATTTAGTAGGCCCTTTTAACTTGCGCTTCTGCTTCTTCTCCCTATCTAATATTAGGTCGCGATGCGCCTATACAAGATATGCATATAGGGGGTATACGGTATCCAAGTAGTTCCAGATAAATCGCCTATAGAAGTTGGCGAAGCCAAGGAAAACCTGGATATCGCTATAGGACTTAGGCTTAGGCCATTCCTTAATAGCTTTTACACGGGTAGGGTCCATTACAATACCCCTAGGAGTAATAATAAAGCCTAGGAACTCAACGTTCTTAGTGTAAAAGATATATTTTAATAGTTTGGCGTATAGGCCCTAAGCGTAAAGCTATCGCAGTACCTGCTTAACGTACTCGACGTGCTTATCCTTATTATTTAAGTAGATAAAAATATCATCTAGGTAAACTACGTACATAGTATCTACTAGGGGTTTTAGAGCTTTATAAATATAGCTCTAGAAAGTCGCAGGGGCGTTGGCAAGACTAAAGGGCATTACTAGGTACTTAAAGTAACCGTAGCGTGTCTTAAATACGGTCTTCCATTTGTCTCCCTTTTTAATACAAATCCTATAGTACACATTATAAAGATCTAGCTTTGTGAATATCTTCGCATGGCTAAGCCTATTAAAGAGTTTGCCAACTAGCGGTAGGGGGTACTAGTTTTTAATTATAATCTTATTTAGGCATCTATAGTCGACGTATAGCCGTATTATACCTTTTACTTTTGGTATAAAGAGAATAGGCGCTCTAGTAGGTGACTTGCTAGGCCTAATCCAGCCCTTCTTAAAAGCACTATCTAGGTACTCTTATAAGATCTATAACTCTTTCTGCGAGAGGTTATAGAGGGGCATTTATAGTAGCGTCTTGCCTTCTTCTAAGTTAATTGTATAGTTGTACTTAGAGTTCTAAGGTAGTATACTTGCTAGCTTATTAGAGAAAACATCAATCTCCTCTTTATATATATTTAGTAGGCCAGGGTCCACAGAGGTTAAGACAACTATTATATAATAGTGTACTTCTAGGAGCTAGTAAAGAGAAGGGTACAGCCAACATGCGTTTTATAGGTATACTCGCACTAAGAGTGTATACAGCTCTACTATAGTATACTTAATAGTTTTAGGGTTTTAATCACCTCCCCCCTAAGTTAAGGCGATATGCGCCGGCACTAGAGGGTCTCTATAGGTACTCGCTGCTAGTAATAACAGGTCCTCTATTATATTTATAACCAATATCTCTATATCTAGAGGGTCTATATAGGTACTCGCTGCCAGTAATAATAGGTCCTCTATTATATTCACAACCGGTATAAAAAAGAAGTCTTCTAGCTATAGTAAATAGACCATTTCGCTAGCCTTAATATCTACTAGGAGCGCATTAAGGGTAACTATCTAGAGGCGTCTAGGGTCCAAAGTACCCTAGATAAATTATCCAAAATGAAAGCTAATTAATAGATCTACTTCCGTAAGCCAATCCTATCCAAAAACTATATTATAACTATTAAATAAGCCACCCTAAAAGGTCTAGGGGCCGATAGTGCGAGAGGTACCCTAAAAGTCGCTAGTAGTAACTATTAGATTATAAGCATCCTAGATTATTATCTGGTTACTATTATGGAAATATATAATAGGTTTACGTAAACATAGCGCGTAGCTTATAGGCAGGTTAAACCTATAGACAACGTCTTAGTTAATAAAGTTAATTTAGCACCCATTATTATATAAGCAACGTAGACAGACTTCACCCTAGGGCGTATCCATCACAATATATACCACAATACGTTTCTTCTCTCCCTCTATGTTAGGCCCTAGTTATAGTCAAGAGAGATATACTACTAGGGCTTTAGGTTTTCTAAAGGTTGGCCTAACTTATCTTTACTAGCTTGCTTCCAGTATTCTTTACAGTAGTTACCTACAGGTCTTTTTTAACTCGCGTGTGTACCACTAGCATCTAAGGTATTTTCTAAGCCCTCTAGCTTTTAAGTAGTCTCCCTAGGAGTTTGCTTAAAAAAGCGTCGCCCTTTTTAGGTTCTATTCCTTAAACCTAACTCTATAGAGCCTATACTGCAACCACGCTTTATACGCGATAATTTACTGCTACTACTTACGTGATCTTCCGCAAGCTTTATAGTGTTAAGCAATTGCTCTACACGGCAGATTTCGTCAAAGAGGTCCTTAGTGGTTCTTACCTATTAGGCGAAGTTCTAGCAAAAGAGCTCTGCTTATAGGTAGGCTGGGGGATATAAGAACTAAAAGTCTACCTATTACTTAGGATTAACAAAAGGGGTATATAAAAAGAGGCCCTCTAAGCTATATATATGGGCTAGGAAGACGTTAAACCTCTAGTTCTCCTTTATAACAGCCGTATAGTATATAGTAGTGTTATTAAAGCGTCTCACTATAGGGTTCCTAATTTGGTCTTAGACCATAGTTGTCACGATGACGAAGTATTATATGCGAACACTAGATGAACAAGCATCAGATTCGTGGAATTGATAGCTATATACGGCTGTCGTGGAGACTTAAGAGGATTGCTAGAGAGCTTAACAAGAATGTAGCTGCGGGCGAATCTATATAGGGGCAATTGGGGCGGATAAACTATTTGCCAAGCGATATTAAATAAGGAAAGGAAAGCTACGCGTTTAGCGTAGCGCGTGTCGCGGGCAGTCCCGTGATAATAGTCTTAAACTTATCCTATAGTAAAGGACCTTTGTCTTTAGTGCCTAACCAGTAATAAACTAGTTAGGTAATTGTTTTTCTTTTACAAGATCTTTAATAGCCTAGCGCGTACGTCGCTTACAGTTATAGTCAGCATCGTTAACCTTAAATTAGTTCTTAACTGCGGTAATCCAGCGGTCAAAATACTGTTAAGTAGTACCGCCAATATTGGGTAGTAACTTCTTAACTAGGGCGTTGAGATTTATTCGGCGTATGCGTTTGCTATATAACTTATACTCTTTACTAAAGAGGCAATAGGAGGGCTTTATCAAATCAATAATGCTCCGTAAGTTAGCTATTTTCTTAGCCAGTTCATCTAGCTCCTTTATATTAGCAGTATTTAGTAAAACGCTAGTAATCTTATTAAGCTCCTGTTAAGCCTAAGTATATAAGTCAAACTAGTCTCCAGCGTTTATAGGTGGCTAATCATTTTAAGGTTTAGAAGGTAGCTTAGATTCTGCTAGTGTATTTTTAGCGGTTTCGTTTATACTAGATCCTAAGGCGTTTAGCGGTTATATTATTAGCGTATTACCATTAGGTATAGGCGTCAATTTTCTTTTAGAGGCATTATAGAAAAATTAAACCGGCTATCCTCCCAAGAGGATTGGTAAGGATTTAAATATAAGGTGAGGATATAGATAGGGAGTCCAATAATAGAACAATAGGGTATATTATATAGACAGACAAATCCTTAAGGGAAAAGGAGGAGTCTGTATGCGAGGTAAGGAAGGGTTTTCCCTAGGTATATATAGCGCATATACCTTATGGGCGAGTTACCCCTAAGTCGCCCCAAGGTCGCCCATATCTTGCAGCTATATAACTATCTACTTAGGTTTCACCTAACATTAATTTAAAAGTAATTATAAGTATAAGAGCGGTACCTAGAAGAAGCTTAAAATACTTGTAAAGGTAATGGAAGTAGTAACTTCTTAAATAAGGTGGTAAATTAATCGCTTAGTAAGCGCTAAATATAAAGATTAGATGCAGTACGGTAGGTAGGCCGGGCTTATAACTATAAGCTTTGCAGTGTAATAATTTAAATAAGCGACTTAATTGTAAATCTATAGAAATTAGGTGTACTATATATATAAAATGGGTGGCGATTGGTACAAGTAATAGAGACATATATAAGATATATAAGGGTAGTACTAACGCTGTCTTAGAGCCTTCCAGGCTACAGTCTTATATCTTAGCACAGTTTAGGTAGTTGGTTACAATATTCCTTATAGTTAGATTCTAGATATTTTTAATAGATTTATTTATTCCTTCTAATATTATTTAGTTTATTAGGTTATAAGCACTAGGCTACTACCAAGCGCCACAGTCTAGCTATTTAACAGTTTAGAATATTAACACCTTACTATAGGCTGCATTAAGGGTTACCACACCCATGCTAGGTTATATTTTACTGTTTTATATTTAACGCTTTACTATAGGCCGCATTAAGGGTTACTACACCTACGTATAAAGTCATTTCTTATTATTAAAATTACGTATTAAATTTGTTTTTTTACGCGTTAAATTCGTCTACTTACGCGTCAAATTTATTTATTTACGCGTTACTATAGGTAAAGACTATCTAGATATTTAACGCCTTAAGAACAACGGTTTAAATTGGCATCAATATTAGACGCAACTCTATATGTACCTACGTAGTAAGGGCCTTCTATATATTATTTAAGAAGATATAGACCTATCTACCTACCCAAGGCTCTAGAAAGAAGAGCCTATAATATCTATTAATTAAATACTAGAGGACAATGGCAAAGCCTATTTAGTTATCCTTGGTATAATTAATAATAAAATCTATACTATCCTAGGATATAAGCAGACGGCAAAGGATTACATTAAACACCTTAAGCAAACCTTTGAGGCCTGTTTAATTTTTACTATATAGGCTATTGGGCTAGTAGCTATAGCTTTAGGAATAAATATTAAGGACTCCTAGATAGCTAACAGTTGCTTAAATATTTACATAAGTAATGATGTTAGGAAGTTTATATAGTATAAGGAAATTAAGCCTCTCTAAATCTAAACAGGAGGAGGCTTAATAAAGGCTATTAGCATTAAATTAGTTAAGCCTATACTTGCCTAAACTGATTACTCAGCCTATATAACTATATTTACTAAAGTATATTACTATCCTAACTTCTTTATAAATATTATTGTCGGAATATATGGACAGAGGTTATGTGGTCATTTGTGTCTCTGATTAGTCATCCTTATGATGACTCATCAGCCCCCTACTTAGGCACCGCGATCCTTATGATCCTTTGCTTTCTATACCTATTGATAACAAAACAAATCCATCAGTTAATAGGCCAATCAAGTGCACTTGGGTGATACCGACATTGATCAATGTCAGTATCACCTAAGTGCACTTGATTGGCCTATTAACTGATGGATTTGTTCTTGTCTAATAGGTGTCGAAAGCAGAGGATCGTAAGGATCGCGGTGCCTAAGTAGGGGGTTAATTAGTCACCATAAGGATAACTAATCAAAGACACGACGACGACATGTCAACGACGCGTAACCACGTAACTTCTGTCCATATATTCCGACAATTATCTTACTTAGTATTTTATAGGGGAAGGGCGCCTTTTTTAACGGTCTCTATAATATAATTAACTTTGTTAAAGATAGGGCGGAAATAGCCTATATCCATACATTAACGGTCTTAATTTATTTATCCTATTAGACAACCCTAAATAACCACGTCTCTATTAGGAACTTCTTATTAAGGATGCTATACTAGAGGTCTCTTAGTTATTATAGGAAGAAGATAAGGCTGCTTAGGCCTTATAGGAAAAAGATAAGGCTTCTTAGGCCTTATAGGAAGATAAGGCTTCTTAGTTACTATAGGAATAAGATAAGGTCTCTAGGGCCTCGTAGTTAAGGAGTAACTCCCAGTTAGGGGGTAACTCTGGCGATTATAATATTACACCACAGCCCGATTAACCTTTACTTACTAATAACAAACTAAGCAGTAAGCCAGTTATAGATATTATTAAAAGATTTTAGGAGGCAGACAAGGTCTTTAGGGCCTTACTATTAGGGGGTAACCCCTAGTTAAGGGGTGCTTCTAGCGATTATAATATTGCACTATAACCTAATTAACCTCCTCTTACTAAAAATATACGGGCAGGCCTTAACCAGTAAGAGCTTCCTAATTTAGGTTAGGAAAGGACTCTGCTAAGAGATATCTACCTAAGGGATATCTACTAGGAAGACCTAGAGCAAACTCTAACTAAATATAAGGAGGAGAAGGCTAAGCCTAGATTAACCTAAATCTCTTATAATATAAGCGGAAGAGTTAATATATATAATATGGCAAACATGTGTACGCAATTAAAGCCACGGCTTAATTATTTTATACTTTATAGGATAGTGTTACGATAACAATATATTATATGCAAACGCTAGATAAACAAGCATCAGATTCATAGAATTGATAGCTACGTATGGCTATTGTGGAGACTTAAGAGGATTACTAGAGAGCTTAATAAGAATACAGCTGCGGGCAAATCTATATAGGGGCAATTAGGGCGGATAAACTATCTGCTAAGCGATATTAAACAAGGAAAGGAAAGCTACGCGTCTAGCATAGCACGTATCGCGGGCAGTCCCGTAATAGATAAAAAGGAAGGAGCTAGCCGTAAAAGCTATTTACCTTACCCCTATGTTCGCCTACGTATTTATATATACTCTATTAAAGCATTAATAGATAAGGATAATTAAAGGACTACCTTTAGAGCTATATAATTGGACTTAATTTAATACAATATAGACACTAAACCTAAGTAGGAAATTATACATAGGCTAGCAAATCCTTAGAGGGTACGCCATTTAATAATTCCGATTAATACTAATAACTTTTAAAGGGAGGATATAAATAATATAGAGAGCTTATAGCAGGCTATTAGTTACAGCTTAGGGAGAGGTTAAATAGGACCTATAGTATACTCAGAGGATTACAAGGTGTTTCTTTTATATATTAATAAGTTTAACACTAATTTAGGAAGGATCTGCTTCTGTTTTAGTGGAGTACTAGGGGGTATAATAATGGCTCTAAAAGAGTCCTCTTATACGGGTTTCTTGTTTATATAAGCAGACTTCCTTTATTCCAATTTTAGTTAGTCTCTATAATAGTTACTTTGGTTTCCATACTAATATAGGCCTATATTAAGGCCTATATTCCTTGTAGTTAGATTCTAGATATTTTTAATAGATTTATTCATTCCTTCTAATATCATTCAGTTTATTAGCATTTACCCTACTATTAAAACAATACACCCTATATAGCCCAACCAATATAGCTCCAATTTATATAAATAAGAGTTTATTTTACAGCTCTACTTTAAGGCTATAAAATAAAGTTTTATTTATATAATTTAAAGCCAAATTGGTAGAGTTATGGGGGGTGCTTATTTTTGGAGGAAGAGGGGCCAGATTAGTTAGCGTAGAGCCTTAATCTAAGTTTTATAGCCTTAGTAAAGCACCCCCTATAGCTCTACCAATTTGGCTTTAAATTATATAAATAAAAATTTATTTTATAGCCTTAAAGTAGAGCTATAAAATAAACCCTTATTTATATAAATTGGAGCTATATTAGTAGGGCTATACGGGGTATATTGTTTTAATAGTGGGGTAAATACGCGCGTTATTGCTCTTAGCAAGTTCCTAATATTTCTTAAACAACTATATTGACTATACTGGCTATAAGTGACGACTGCGAACGGGTGTTTAATAAAGCTGGTAATCTACTAGAACCGCGTTTCTTAAAGCTTCGCCCTAATATTATTGCTGCTTTATAGTGTAATCGCAGATATTTAAGAATGGGCTTTAAGGATCTAGCAGATAAGGTAGAAGTTAGTCCCACCTCATATACGGTTCTACCTCGTGTATACCGCCAAACCCTAGCAAAAAACACTAAAATACGTCTTTTTAAAACGCTTATATCTTAATAACTATAATAGCTATTTATATGAAATTTTAAATATGGCTTATTAAATAATAAATTAAGCTTTTTATAAAATAAAAATATAAAAACTATATAATAATAATTCTTTGATTAACGTCTAATACGGATCCTACTGGCCTACGCAGACTACTCCGTCACAGGGGGAAAACTTATAGTTTACATAAAGAAAACCCTGCAGTTAGGTTGGGGGAGGAAAAATCCTATAAGCCACCTTAGTAGGATGAAAAACCCCAGCTTGCCATATCTGTCTGTAGCAGCGGCCCTGTGGGCCTATGGCTACGTCCTGTACTCCTTGGATGTTTGAACTCCTTGGGAACCACTGCTTCCTCCTCTAGCTTATCCAAGCTGGGGTTCACTACGTCCCAGCTAGGCCTTGCTAATTGATTGTTGTGTTGTTGTTATTGTTTCCCATATCTTAGCTATCCCCTGTGTGCTATCTCCTGTTTGACCATTGCTATATACGCCATGCCTCCCCCCCCCTAGAGCCATTGAAGGCGTAAGGGGGATTCATCTGTTTTAGCTACCGTAATACTAACAGCGGGATATGTTGTGTTGTTTTGGGTATCTTTTGTGCCTAGGCCCCAGCTAGGCCCTTTCTAAGGGTCACCACTCCGTCAAAAGGAGATAAGGAGAACCGTGGGTCGCAATCCAGGCTGCCAGGTATTTGGTAGTTTTAACGGCGAGTGACTGCATGCTCCGCGGGCGATCGCCCTAGGGGTTAGGAGGGGCCGTATATTTGCTCATTCGTTCGTTCGTTCGCTCGTTCATCAATATAAGGTCGTCGATGCTTTTAATTAGGGGTTAGGGGATGCTATCGAATACTGCGCATCCATGTTGGATCGTACAGGTGCCCTAGGACAGTAGTAGTAGCTGTTATCGTAAAGGGGTACCAACAGTGGTGGTTTTCAAGATCTTACCATGCCATATGAAAACTTTTCACCACCGCCCACAACGCTTATAACTACCACCACCAGGTCCTATCGCACGCTGTGTGACGTCTCTGCGTTGGCTCTAAGTCTGAACTTTAAAGACCTAGGTTCGTAGCCGTCACCACGTATAGGTGCAGAGTCCGTTTTCGACGGCCATAAAAACTATATAGTATATAGTATAGTATAAGAAATTTGCCCTAAATTTGCTTAAAAAATATAGAAAATACTATATAAAATATAATTTTCAAATTTTCATTTTACAAAAGGTTTAATTTATTACTTAGTAAGCCATATTTAAAATTTCATATAAATAGCTATTATAGTTGTTAAGATATAAGCGTTTTAAAAAGACGTATTTTAGTATTTTTTGCTAGGGTTTAGCGGTGTATATAAGGTAGGACTGTGTACGAGGTGGAAGCGACTTCTAATAAGTTTACTAGGATTAGTATAACTAGTAGCTAACTATTGGAGCTAATAGCAGGATCCTCCTGGTAAAGCCTTTTTATAGAAACCTTCCTTACTACTATGCCAAGCCTTGTAATAGACGCCCTTAGCTACACAAACTTCCTCATTATGTTATCTCTATGCTATCTTATATTATGACGATTATAAATTGGGGCTGTAGAGGAGCTCTTTGGCCAAATTGGTGGCTTGGAGGCTTAATTTTGTATATTACTTTAAAATATCTATAAAATTAAATAAGCCTTTAAGCAAGCTAAGCAAGCCAACTGTTTTGACCTATTAAGCTAAGTAAGCCAGCTTTAGGTGTGAAAAGTTTCAAGCTAGCAAGCTAAGGCTTTCTGGCTTGGCTTGCTTACTTAATAGCAAGTCTGCTAACTATCCGTATATTACTATATAATAGTTTAGTAGTGGATTTGCTCTAGCCCTAGCGTAGGGAGCAGCTTAAGTGGTTTGTTAGGCTATACTATTATAAGCACTAAGACAAATAGTTAGGTATATAAGTCCCTTATATACTAGCCTTATAAGTCGCTCTTAAGGGTAGTGTTGTTGTAATGGAACCTTGTAGCAAGAACTACAGTGGGTCCTATTAATGGGCTAGGTATGTAGGTATAAATAATAAGTTAACAACGTAATAATAATTAGTGGAGTGGTTGCCTAATAGATTAACTCCAATTATATTCTAAGATTTACTATAAAGAGAGAACTATCTACAGTAGGGACTGAGGTCCTTTAAATACACAACCATACGCCTAAGAAATCCTTTCTTGTATGTGAAGTATGTGTTATCTATATTAAATATAACGTCCTTCCCATTTAACATAGTTAATATATTTAACGCCATATGACCTTAGTTACTATTCCTTATTACATAGTTCCACCAGATCTATTCTAGACTGTGCCTATATTAACTAACTAGCTTCTACCAACTCTTCTCCAAGTAGTTATAATATTATACTTAAGCTGTCTATAACACTATCTTCCTCCTCTTTATCTTCATCTTTAAAGATTCTTAATATCTCTAAGTTGTCCACTAGAGGTATAATGTCCGTTTAATTAATCTGGTTAATATCCTTACTTATTATACCTAAAGCATCCTCTTCTCTTTCTTGGGTTAAGCGTCACATACATACTGTTTCCTTAATACTATTACTAGGTAAAGTGATGGTAATCCCTTACTCTTGTTGTATAAAAGAGGGGTTAGTTTATATTATGTTAGTAAGTCCTTTATCTTAGTAACCCTCTTCCTATTTAGAGTATACTAAGGCAAATATTTAATTATCTTGCGATATTTGCTTGGTCTCTAATGCTAAGTATGTGCGTTCTATAACTCTTAATAGTTATTAAGTTCTCTAAGTAACTTGTTATAGGGTCTTATATTTAATCTGCCGCTGTGAAGCTTAATAGTAAGCTGGCCTCCGCGCTACTTAAGGTTTAACATGCCTTAGAAGAGTCCGTACACGTTCTTAAAGCCTAGCATCTGGCTTATACTTATCTTTAACGTCTTAAACATGTTTATAAAAAAGTCTGTTCTAAGGAGTGGAAACTTGTTTAATAGGGTTTGTCTAAACTAGGTAATAAGAGAGTAACATCTCTAGAGAAGGAAACAGCTCTAAGTAATGTGGTAGTTGCTCCTCCTGGGTCCCTCTTAGGTAACTTGTCTTTTGGTGATCCTTTTTTAATACTCTCTAACCTACTTTCCTCTAATACTCCTATACCTTTCCTATAGCATTCTTTAAATTCTATAATAGTTCCTAGGTAGTCTTACTGTAGCCTATCCACTTTACTTTATATTATATTTTATTGTCTATATCCTTATAACTAACAATCTTTAAAACTTACTATTTATCCTCTTTCTGTCCTCTATATATGTCCTCTTTATAGACTAGTAGTTTAATATTTCTATATGCTGGTTCTAGTATTATAACATGCTATATAGGATAGATCCTTATTTTAGCTAGTTGTAACGGAACCTTGTAGCAGTAACTACGGTGGGTCCTATTATTGGGCTGGGTATATAGGTAAGAACAATTCAATAACGTAATAATAACTAGTGGAGTGGTTGCCTAACAGATTAACTCCAATTGTATTCTAAGATTCACTACAAGGAGAGAACTATCTACGGTAGGGACTAAGGTCCTTTAAATACATAACTATACTCCTAAGAAATCCTCTCTTATACGTAAGGTACGTATTATACGTGTTATACGTGGACGTACACCGCGTATACTACGTATACTGCGTATAACATTATATAACTCACTTACTATTCCTCGTTACATAGTTCCACTGGCTCTATTCTAGACCGTGCTTATATTAACTAACTAGCTTCCTCTAACTCTCTTCCAAGTAGTTATAATATTGTACTTAAGCTATCTATAATACTATCTCCCTCCTTTTTATCTTCGTCCTTGAAGATTTCTAATATCTCTAAGTCGTCCACTAGAGGTATAATGTCCGTTTAATTAGTCTGGTTAATATCCTTACTTATTATGCCTAAAGCCTCTTCTTCTTTATAAGCGCAACGTTGTGCTCATACTATGGCCGCTATATTGTCGCTTGGTGAGATAATACTGTCTCTATATTCTCGTTGTTTAAAAACGGGGTTAGTATATATTGCGATAGCAAGTCCCTCGTCTTAACAACCCTTATTTTACGCGGAGTGCACTAAAGCAAACGTTTAATTATCCTGCGATATTCGTTCCGTTTCTAACGCTAAGTATACGCGTTCTATAACTCTTAACAGTCTTTGAGTTCCCTAAGTAACTTATTATAGGGTCTCGTGTTTAATCTACTGCTATAAAGCTTAAGTCCAAGTTAGCCGCCGCGCGCGCCAAACTCTACCATTCTGCCAAAGAGACAGCTCGGGCCCTTAAGGCTTAGTGTTGCTTATTTAAGTCTTAACAGGTTACGTTTGCTTATTTAACCCATCTTAAGAAAGTTTATAAGAAGGTCCGTTTTAAGGAGTAGAAACTTGTTTAATAGGGTCTGTCTAAGCTAGGTAATAAGAGGGTAGAGCTTCTAGAGAAGGAAACAACTCTAAGTAATATAGTAGTTGCTCCTTATAGGTCCCCCTTAGGTAACTTGTCCTTTAGCGATCTTTTTTTAATACTCCCTAACCTGCTTTCTTTTAATACTTCTTTACCTTTCCTATAATATTCCCTAGGTTGCTTAGTAGCTTCTAGGTAGTCTTACTATAGCCTATCTACTTTACTTTATACTATGTTTTATTATCTACGTCCTTGTGACTAATAATCTTTAAAACTTACCATTTATCCTCTTCTTGCCCTCTATACGTGTCTGCCTTGTATACTAGTAGTTTAACGTTTCTGTATGCTGGTTCTAGTATTGCAATATACTATATAGGGTAGATTTTTATTTTGGCTAGTAGGTTTAACTTATACGTAACTAATAAAATCTTTTATATAATTTTAAAAGGTCTAAGTCTAATATAGTCCAACTTCTTGCTTAGTCGTTAACTTTTGAAATTTTTGTGTAGTAGCTACACTTTATCTCCCTCCTTAAGATCTGGTCCCTCAGATCTCTTAACATTGTAGTACCTTTTCATTTATTCTTATACTAGTTTAGCTGTTTCTTTAAGGTTTGCATAAAGATTCATTAACGTCTCTATTCTTTACTTGGCTGTGCTACTTGTTTTCTTTACTTAATGTAGTAATAACAACGTTCTTAGTTCGTACCCATAGTTCGCCTTAAACGGTAATGTCTCCGTTCCTTCTTATGGTGTTGCATTATATATAAACTGTATAACTGGTAATAACAATACCTAATTGTTTTGTGCATGGTTAATATAATGCCTTAGATACTGTTCTAGTGTCTAGTTTAACCTTTCTATTTATCCGTCTGTCTGCGGATGGTATGCTATAGATGTTACTACGCGAACCCCTTATTCTGCCAGAAATACTTCCTAAAATGCTGCTATAAATCTTAGATCTCTATCCGATATAACCTTACTTGGTACTCTATATCTTACGAACACTTCTTTTATATAGATTCTAGCGACATTTTCTGCTAATATCTCTTCTATACACGCTATAAAGTATCCCTACTTTATAAGCTTATCTACTATTACTAAGATCGCGTCATAATCTTGTCCTATAATAGGATCTTTTAACTTTAGTAACTTAACAATAAAGTCCTATAATATAACTTCCCATAGTCTTTCTGGTATTTTAATAGGTTGTAGCCCTCTATACGGCTTATACCTTATTGGTTTATTTCTCTGGCAATCTAAATACTCTTTTATAACTTGCCTAGCTAGTCCCCAGATTCCTTAAATAATATACTCCTCTTAAAGTCTTAACACTAAGCCTATGGCTCCGTTGTGTCCCTATATTATTCCCTTATAAAACTCTTTTACAAACTCCTCTGTAATTGACCTTAGAATATAAGTAGCTTCTCTATTCTTGTATTACTCTAAGTCTAGATCCTTAAGCTGTGCTTCTTAGATCTTCTATATCTAATTACTCTTTAGTAATTTATGGATCTAACTTTCCTTGGTTACTATAATCTTTGGATAGTTATACCTAATTAATCTATTTTAATCCCTTCGCAACAAAGCTCCTAATGGCTTTTCGTTATTCTATAGTTTAGCCTTTCTACTTAGAGCGTCTGCTCGTGTATTATCTGTACCTTTGGTATACTAAATTTCGAAATAGTATTCTATAAGCATTTCTGCCTATCTAACCTGTCTTTAGTTGAGTTCCTTTATTATTAGGAATCCTATAAGGTTCTTATAGTCCGTTTTTACTATAAATGGTTTCTTGGTGCCTTGTAAGAATACTCTCTATTCCTTAAGTACTATAACTATGCCTAGCAACTCCTTATTGTAAATGTCGTAGTTTAACTCTAGTAGTGTCATCTTTTAACTATAGTATGCTACTAGATGCCATGCGTTCTGGTGCTTTTATAGTAAATATACTCCTAGTGTAAAGTCTAATACATCTATCTCCATAACCGTTTCTAACTTTAGTTGGTAGATTTTGAGGATTAGTTCCTAGGTAAATAACTCCTTAAGTTCCTTAAATAACTTTTTTTACTCTATTCCCTATACCTATGGTTCCTCCTTCTTTGTTAACCTTATAAATGGCTTAATACTCTTTAACCATTGTGCCTTAAACCTCCTATAGTAGTTGCAAAACCCTAGGAACAATCTTAACTACGTAACATTCTCTGGTTCCTGCTAACTTACTATAGCTTCGACTTTCTTTAGGTCCATGCTAATTTTTCCTAGTTCAATAATAAATCCTACAAAATCGGTCTTCCTTATAAAGAACTTGTATTTCTTAATTGCTACTAGCATCTATTCCTTTTATAGTCTCCTTAAGACCTATTTAATGTGTTCTCTATGTTCTTCCTTACTTATTAAGTAGATGATAATATTATTAAAATATACTATAACAAATTCATTAAGGTGTTCTCCTAATACACTATTAATTCGCTTCTAGAATGTTGCTAGTGTATTTATAAGTCCGAATTGCATAACTAATAGTTTATATAGTCCTTCCTTTAACCTAAAAGCTACTTTTTATTTATCGCCTTCCTTAATCCTAATCTAATGGTACGCCTATCTTAGGTCTATCTTTGTAAAGATTTACGCATTACCTATCCTGTCTTAGATTTCGCTAATTAAGGGTAAAGGATACCTGTCCTTCCTAGTAATGCTATTTAACTGTCTATAGTCTATACATATCCTAAGTTTTCCGTTTTTCTTTAGGATAAATAGTACTGGATATCCTACTAATAACTGTAATGGTCTAATATATCCCTTTTATAAGTTCTCCTAGATAAACTCCTTAAGCGCTACTAACTCCGTTTTAGTAAGCTTATAGATTGGAAAGAACTTTAGACTAGTTCCCTCTTCTAACTCTATTTTATAGTCCCACGCTGTATACTCTAACAGCTTTTCACTTTCTAGTAACTACAACTTTTTACTATACTTGCGGTATCTCTTTGGTATATAACTTAAGCCTCGCTTAGTCTCTTCGTATATTACTCTAACTTAGTACTATACTAACTTGGTTTATTATCGCATTTTGTGTTATTAAGTATCTCTAATATTAACCTAACCTGTAACCTAATTAATCTTTAGATTATACTCCTATAACTAAGGTATTCCTAGTATCGCCTTATCCTGTCCTAATAGTAGGATATTAAAAGACATTCTAACTGGTCTCCCTTTGATAGTTAACTAAATAGGTCCTATTTTAAGGTTAATAATGCCTCCTCTATAGGCTATCTAATCTCCTAAAATTGTTATAAGTGGATATGGGTATTTCTTTTATCTATATAGTAACCCTATCCTTTCCACTATTACTGGTAATATGTGGTTCCTTATTGCTCTACTATCTACCAACACTTTAAACTGCTGGTCTTGCCACTTAACTTATAAATTTAGGTGTCGTTCTTAAATTCCTTTAAGGGTCTAAGGTTCTAACACTAGTTCCCTTTAGTCCCATACACCTCCCCTTTTCCTAACTATTAGCTACTAGATCCCGCTTATACTTGGTCTAACTTTAGCTAATACTTAGTTTATTTTTTGTCCTCTATATGCTATAGACAAGTATTTTCTAGGCACTTCTACCACTATTATCTATCTAGGTATTTTTCCATAAGGAATCTTTCTAGTTAAAGTATTAAGTCCCCTTAACCTTATACTTCTACTAGGTGCTATCTATGTATATACTTAATATCCCTAAACCGCTTTTTCTCTGGTGCCTAATATATCCTAGTTAGGTACTTCTAGTTCTTGTCTTTTAATGCTCTATGTATATTGCATATATTATTTATATAAGCTAACGTATTTCACGGGTGAGCTGGTCAAACGGGTGAGCTGATCACTTCAAAAACACACCAAAAAATGGAAAAATCACACTTTAATATCTTAACAACCACTTAATAA
>Ga0307507_10003356_pt1 | contig 31316 bp, 10 predicted proteins | sample 7_EM_MG_FD_207223 | JGI IMG/M metagenome (GOLD analysis project Ga0307507, IMG submission 207223) | Populus trichocarpa ectomycorrhiza microbial communities from riparian zone in the Pacific Northwest, United States - 7_EM | ecosystem: Host-associated > Plants > Roots > Unclassified | place... | reverse complement strand
CAACAACATAATAATAACTGGTGGAGTAGTTGCCTAACAGATTAACTCCAACTTTATTCTAAGATTTACTACAAGGAGAGAACTATCTACGGTAGGGACTAAGGTCCTTTAAATACACAACCGTACTTCTAAGAAATCCTCTCTTGTACATAAGGTATGTGTTGTCTGTATTAAACATAACATCTCTTCCGTTTAATATAGTTAATACATTCAACACTATATAACCTTAGTTACCATTCCTTATTATATAGTTCTACCGGATCCATTCTAGACCGTGCCTATATTAACTAACTAGCTTCCGCCAACTCTTCTCTAAGTAGTTATAATATTATACTTAAAGCGTCTATAACACTATCTCCCTCCTCTTTATCTTCGTCCTTAAAGATTCCTAACATCTCCAAGTTGTTTACTAGAGGTATAATGTCCGCTTAATTATTCTGGTTAATATCTATACTTATTATGCCTAAAGCTTCTTCTTCTCTTTCTTAGGTTAAGTATCGCCTTTATACGGTTTCCTCCATACTATTACTGGGTAAGGTAATGGCGATCTCCTACTCTTATTGCGCTAAAGAGGGGTTAGTATGCGTTACGCTGGCAAGTCCTATATCTTAACAACCCTTCTTTTACTCCAAGTATATTAAAGCAAATATTTAATCGTCCTGTAATGTTTGCTTTGTCTCTAATACTAAGTATACGCGTCCTATAACTCTTAACAGTCTTTAAGTTCCCTAAGTAACTTGTTATAGGGTCTTATATTTAATCTACCACTATAAAGCTTAATGGTAAGCTAGCCTCCGCGCTATTTAAGGTTTAATATACCTTAAAAGAGTCCGCACGCGTCCTTAAAGCTCAACGTTTGGCTTATACTTGTCTTTAACGTCTTAAACGTGTCTATAAAAAGGTCTGTTCTAAGAAGTGGAAACTTGTTTAACAGGGTTTGTCTAAGCTAAGTAATAAAAGGACTGGCTCTCCTTCTATAAGGGAAATAACTCTAAGTAGCTCAGTAATTGCTCCTCTTAGGTCCCCCTTAGGTGACTTATTCTTTAGCAATCCTTCTTTATTAATATTACCTAACCTACTTTCTTCTAATACTCCTATACCTTTCCTATAGCGTTTCTTAGATTGCTTAGTAGTTCCTAGGTAGTCTTACTATAGCCTATCCACTTTACTTTATACTACGTTTTGTTATCTACATCCTCGTAACTAATAACCTTTAAAACTTGCTATTTGTCTTCCTCTTATCCTCTATATATGTCTGCCTTATAGACTAGTGGCTTAACACTCCTATATGCTAGCTCTAGCATTGCAACGTGTTGTACAGGGTAGATTTTCATTTTAGCTAGTAGGTTCAACTTATACATAACTAATAAAATTCTTTGCTTAATTTTGAAAGGTCCTAGTCTAACATAGTCCAACTTCTTACTTGGTTGTTAACTCTTGAAATTTTTGTGTAGTAGCCACACTTTATCCCCCTCCTTAAGATCTGGTCCCTTAGATCTCTTAGTATTATAGTACCTTTTTATTCTTTCTTATACTAGTTTAGCTATTTCTTTAAGGTCTGTATAAAGATTTATTAATGTCTTTATTCTTTGCTTAGCTGTGCTACTCGTCTTTTTTACTTAATATAGTAATAACAACGTTCTTAGCTTATACCTATAATTTGCCTTAAATAGTAATGTCCCCATTCCTTTTTATGGTGTTATATTGTATGTAAACTATATAACTAGTAACAACGATACCTAATTATTCTATACGTAATTAATATAATGCCTTAAATACTACTCTAGTGTCTAGTTTAGTCTTTCCGTTTATCCGTCCGTCTGCGGATAATATACTGTAGATATTACTGCGCAAACCCCTTATTCTGCCAGAAATACTTCCTAAAATACTGCTATAAATCTTAGATCTCTATCCAATATAATCTTATTTAGTGCTCCGTATCTTATAAATACTTCCTTTATATAGATTCTAGCGACATCTTCTACTAATATCTCTTTAGTGTATGCTATAAAGTATCCCTACTTTGTTAGCTTGTCCACTATTACTAAGATTACATTATAATCTTGTCCTATAATAGGATCTCTTGACTTTAGTAACTTAATAATAAAGTCCTATAATATAACCTCCTATGGTCTTCCTGGTGTCTTAATAGGTTATAGCCCTCTATACAGCTTATACCTTGTTAGTTTATTTCTTTAGCAATCTAAACATTCCCTTATAACTTATCTTGCTAGTCCCTAGATTCCTTAAATAATATACTCCTTTTAAAGTCTTAACACTAAGCCTATAGCTCTATTGTGTCCTTATATTATTCCCTTATAGAATTCCTTAATGAATTCTTCTGTAATAGACTTAGGTATATACGTTACTTCTCTGTTTTTATATTGCTCTAAGTCCAGATCCTCTACTTATACCTCTTAGATCTTCTATATCTAATTACTCTCTAGTAACTCGTAGATCTGACTTTCCTTAGTTGCTATAATCTTTAGATAATTGTACCTAATTAATCCGTCTTAATCCTTTCATAACAAAGCTCCTAACAGCTTTTCATCACTTTATAGTTTAGCTTTTCTGCTTAGAGCGTCTGCTCGTGCATTATCTATACCTTTAGTATGCTAAATTTCAAAATGGTATTTTATAAGTATTTCCGCCCATCTAACCTATCTTTAGTTAAGTTTCTTTGTTATTAGGAATCCTATAAGGTTCTTATAGTCCGTCTTAACCATAAATGGTTTCTCTATACCTTGTAAGAATGCTCTCTATTTTTTAAGTGCTATAACTATACCTAACAACTCCTTGTTGTAAATATTATAGTTTAACTCTAGTAGTGTTATCTTCTAACTATAGTATGCCACTAAGTGCTATCTATCTAGATATTTCTATATAAAGTATGCCCCTAGTGTAAAGTTTAATGTATTTGTTTCTATAACCATCTCTAGACCTAGTTAATAGATCTTAAGAATTGGCTCCTAAGTAAATAACTTTTTAATTCTCTTAAATAGTTCTTATTATTCCTTTCCCTATACCCACAGTTCCTCTTTCTTTATTAACTGCGTAAATGGCTTAATATTCTATAACTATTGCGCTATAAACCTTCTACAGTAATTGTAAAACCCTAGGAACGACCTTAACTGCATAATATTCTTTAGTTCTTGCTAATTCACTATAGCCTCGATCTTCTTTAGATCTATACTAAGTTAGCCTAATTTAATAATAAATCTAATAAAATCGGTCTTCTAGGTAAAGAACTCGCATTTTTTAATTACTACTAGCATCTGTTCTTCTTATAGTCTCTTTAAGACCCACTTAACATATTCTCCGTGTTCTTCCTTACTTTCTAAGTAGATGATAATGTTATTAAGGTATGCCATAATAAACTCGTCTAGGTGCTCTCCTAACACATTATTAATTTACTTCTAGAACATTACTAGTGCGTTTATAAACCTAAATTGCATAACTAATAGCTTATGTAGTCCTTCCTTTGACCTAAAGGCTGCCTTCTATTTATCGCCTTCCTTAATTCTAATCTGATGGTATACCCACCTCAGATCTATCTTTATAAAGATCTTTACATTGCCTATCTGGTCTTAGATTTCGCTAATTAAGGGTAAAGGATATCTATCCTTCTTAGTAATGCTGTTTAACTATCTATAGTCTATACACATCCTAAGTTTTTCATTTTTCTTTAGGATAAACAGTACTAGATATCCTACTAATAACTGCGATAGTCTAATATATCCCTTGCGTAAGTTCTCCTGGACAAACTCCTTAAGCGCTACTAACTCCATTTTAGTAAGCTTATAGATTAGAAAGAACTTTAGACTTATTCCCTCTTCTAATTCTATCTTATAGTCCCATACTGTATACTCTAACAGCTTTTCACTTTCTAGTGACCATAACTTTTTACCATACTTGTGGTATCTCTTTGGTATATAACTTAAGCCTCGCTTAGTCTCTTCATATATCGCTCTAACTTGGTACTATACCAACTTGGTTTGCTGTCGCACTTTACGCCATTATATATCCTTAATATTAACCTAACCTATAACCCAATTGATCTTTGGATTGTACTTCTATAACTAAGGCATTCCTAGTATCGCCTCGTCCTGTCCCAATAGTAGGATATTAAAAGATATTCTAATTAGTCTCCCTTTAATAGTTAACTAAATAGGTCCTGTTTTAAGATTAATAATGCCTCCTCTATAGGCTATCTAATCTCCTAAAATCGTTATAAGTAGATATAGGTGTTCCTTCTGTCTATATAGTAACCCTATCCTTTCTACTACCTTTAGTAATATATGGTTTCTTATTACTCTACTATCTACTAACGCTTTGAACTGCTAATCTTACTACTTGGCTCTTAAATTTAGGTGTCATTCTTAAATTCCTTTAAGGGTTTAAGGTTCTAATACTAGTTCCCTCTAGTCTTATACGCCTCCCCTTTTCCTAACTGTTGGCTGCTAGATCCTGCCTATACTTAGTCCAACTTTAGCCAATACTTAGTTTGTTTCTTTTCCTCTATATGCTATAGATAAGTGTTCTCTAGGCACTCCCACCACTATTATCTGTCTAGGTATTCTTCTGTAAGGAATCTTCCTGGTTAAAGTATTAAGTCTCCTTAACCTTATACTTCTACTAGGTGCTAACTATATATATACTTAGTATTCCTAAACCGCTTTTCCTCTGGTGCCTAATATATCCTTACTAGGTACTTCCAGTTCTTGTCTTTAGGTGCTCTATATATATTATATATATTATCTACATAAGCTATCCATAATAGTGTATAATGCGCTATATGTCTTAGGTCAACTCTTAGTTTATCTTTATTTTTAAGTTTAAATCTATACCTGGTTAACCTAACTACTGGTATTTCTACTATAGGTATTAAGATTTGTTACTTACTTCTCTAGTCCCTAGATCCTTCTTCTAGGTTCCTTGATATTATAATTAATGCTTCTTTAATATAACTCATACGTTTTTCCATAATGGGTTAGTCTTGGACAACTTTTTTGTCTAGCTATATATAAAAGTCTTCCTATTTGTCGTTGTGTTGTTGCCTATACCACTTTTTATATAACTGGTTTAGTGTGTATGGTCTATCCATTAGAAAGTACCTTATTATTGCTGCATTATAATATCCTTTAGTATGCCTTTCTTTAAACCTAGTTGGAATATCTAGATCCTCTTCTTATTCTAATTTGTCTAACCATTTTGCCCTAGGTATCCCTATACTTGGCCTATTAGTAACTCTTTATATAGGTGCTCTGTTCCTTATATAACCTAGCGTAGCTAACCTCTTATCTAGCTTTTGCTCTTGCTATGTAATAATTCTTGTTTTAAACTTATCTATAGTTTCTTGTTTTCTGCGTCTTGCAGCTAGATCTTTATAGTCGTCTTACTTTTTAATCCTAGTATTAACTATTTAATCTTTAGGCTGAATACTGCGTTTATCTAGGATTACTGACGTTCTTATTCATTCCCTAAACTTATAGTTCTTAAACTTGCGTCCTATACTTATTCGTTTATTACTAAACTAAGTTACTGCCCTTTCCTATCGGTTTTTGTCCGTTATAGGTCCTTAGGTATATCTTATCTCACTTTAAAAATCTTAAGCTTCTTATATCTCTTCTTAAGAATCTTAAGCCTATGGCCTTTTACCTTTATTAAGTGATAAGCTAGCACTAGCAGTTATCTACTTACTTAGTTTCTTTTAAACGTTACTCCTATTATCTTATAAAGCGATAGAAATCGTATCTAATAGTATCGTAATACCCGTTACTAAACCTTGTTCTGTAATAGTCTTAGTCTCTGCTTCTATTTCGACTTCTCTAAGGTCTATATACTCCCAGTAAGCTGCCTTTATTGCCTTATTGTCAGTAAATGCTTCGCCTATGTTAAATTTATTATCTTTAATATCCAATCTATAAGCTGGTTTATTGGTTCCTTTAAACTTAGATAATAATAGCTCCTATAGCTAATAGCTTGCGCCGTACTTAGCGTCCTCATAAATTTAGCATGCGTTGTTATAACAATACGCAAAACTGTTAATTGAACACTCTTTTATTCCTTACAGTGTACCGTTATTCCTCTATATATATATGCTGTCTGCTAGCCTAGTTCCCTTTACTATATAGTTACTCTAACCACCTCTACAATCTCTAGCAAAATAACCCTATTTTCCACAATTTATGCAAGCCCTATCTTTAAACCATTTTTCTTGCTATAGAGTCCGCCTAAATATCTTCTACTACTAAGATCCCTAGTTTGACCTCTACTCTTAGGTCCTTTAATTACTTAATCCTTAACCTCTAGGTTTCTATGGTTTTTTTTCCTACCTTTAGGTTTCTTTAGTACCACTTAGGTCCATTAGCTCTGCGCCATTCTATAGTTTTTAACTCTATATCTATTGTTGCATACTCTGCGCCTTATACAACTGTAGAACTCTGTCTTGCCCTCTCTTAGCTTGTTCCCTTTAATAGATTCTATTATTAATCTTTATTAACTAATCTATTAACTCTCTTAAAGTATCCGTATCTTCCATTAGGATAATTACGTCCTGGACTTTAGCCTTAAGTCCCTGTTTATACTATGCTATAAGCGCCCTATTATTCCACTTAACCTATATAGCTAGTGTTTAAAACTGTGTTATATACTTAATTGCTAAAGTGCGTTGTACTAAGTTCTGAAGCTTTTGTTCTGCTGTGGTTGTGGCCTCTAGGTCTCTAAATATCTGCGTTAGTTGTTCTATAAACCTATTTTAACTGGCAAATATATACCATACGTCCTGGTTAGTAGTTATTATGCCATTAGCCTATATTTCCGTGAGATACGGCTTAAACTACTTAAGTGCCCTCCCCATTAGGAACAATCCTGCATAGGCTACTTAATTTAACGATATTACTAACTTCGCTCCTTCCTATACTACCTTAAAGTACATTTGCGTAAGAAATCCTTTAAGCTTTAACTTTTCTCCTAAGAATTATTTAATTAAAGGTAACTTAATCTTTGCTGCTCTAATTCCATTAATGCGTTTTTTAAGTATCCTATTATTGTCTTATAAGTAATTAACCATTTCCTATAACTGACCTCGCGTAACCACTTGAGAATCCCCCTTATCCATACTAGTATTACCTGGCCCTGAGGTTGTGACTGCCGTTGACGCCGTTATGACTAGTGCTGCTCTTAGTGGCATATTATTCAATCTTATTTAATACCGTAACCTTGGTAGTAAATGTGTAACAGAACCTTGTAGCAGGAACTATGGTGGGTTCTATTATTAGGCTAGGTATGTAGGTAAGAATAAAACAACAACATAATAATAACTAGTGGAGTGGTTGCCCAATAGATTAACTCCAACTTTATTCTAAGATTTACTATAAGGAGAGAACTATCTATAGTAGGGACTAAGGTCCTTTAAATACACAACTGTACTCCTAAGAAATCCTCTCTTGTATGTGAGGTACGTGTTATCTGTATTAAACATAACGTCCCTTCCATTTAACACAGTTAATACGTTCAACACTACGTGACCTCGGTTACTATTCCTTGTTATATAGTTCCACCAGATCTATCCTGGACCGTGCCTGTATTAACCAACTAGCTTCCGCCGACTCTTCTCTAAGTAGTTATAATATTGTACTTAAAGTGTCCGTAACAGGTATTCTAGTTATATAATCGCACTTTACTATTATATAATGGCAATCTGCAGTAGTCTAATAGTAATTTACCTTTATATAGTAATATATAACGGTTTAACTTTATAAGGGCTCCTATAAAGGATTAGATATAAAATCTCTACTTAGGCCCAGTTTCTGTAGGTTCGCGTAATAAAAGTCGCTAATTAGATCCTTTATATTTTTAAAGTCTTCCTATAGTTACCATTCTGGCTAATCTATATTAAATCCTATGTAGATAGCTCTATAATAGAGTCGCCGTCCTCTACCTTTACTAAAGTATTTAGAGTTAATAATTTATTTAACAGTCTACTCCTTATAGTTCTCATCTTTATTCTTATCTTAGATTAGTACTAATAGGGGTTTAGGCTATATCTATTCTAGTAAGGGATTAAGCTAATAAAGATATAGTAGCTATAGGTAGAATACAAGCCATATCCTATAGGTAGCTAGGGTAGGTAAAAGCTTTAGCTTATATACGGCTCCTCTATTAATAACTTATTTAGTTAGATAGGGGCTAAGGTTCTTATAATTAAGTAACTTTATAGGCCTTTATATAGAGATATTATATATATTCAGCTATACCTAGTCGCCAATATGTATTTCCGGTGGTGGCGTTCTATAACAGTTAGTAAAGTAGGCCTACTTTACTTAAGCCTAGGCCATTTCTCCCTTATAGTAGTTAAGTAGATTTTTTATATAGTCTATATGCTGGTCAGCAAGTAGCATCTTAAGGCATTTTTTATATAGCAGTTTTTAATCAATAGGTTCTAGTGGCTTTATACTAGATTAGGGGTAATAACCCTTATTTATAAAGAATAGAGTAAGTCCTATAGTAGTTAAGATATAATTATTTACTATAAATTTACCTAGTAGAAGGTAATCTACCCAGTTATCTTAACTATAGGCGACTACCTATTGTAAATACGCTTTTATATTAGCATTAGCGTTTTCTAGTTGCCTAGCAGTTTTATAGTAAAAGGATATAAATATCTTAATAAAGATGCCAAGGCATTAGCAGATTTGTCTATATATTAGAGTTAAACTATATACCTTAGTCAGATATAATTAAATTAGGTAACCTATATAGTCCGTAGATTTTGCAAAGGAAGGCATTAGTAATATTACTAACGGCTACGCCTTTAGTTAGGATATAGTGGCGCTCTTTTATAAGTTAATATATTATTATAAGGATGTTCTTATAGGTGCGGCCATGTTATTTATTAGGTAGTAGGTTAATAATAAAATTAATAGCGATATCTGCCTATTATTATACAGATACTAATAGAGGGTATAGTAGTCCTTAGTACTTTATATTAAAGGCCTTAGCGCGCTTATAACCGTAGTAGGCGCCCATAAAGCGTTTAACCAAGTCTATTATTTTTAGCTAAAAGTAGTATTAGCTAAAAAGCCTATAGGTCCCTCCTTTACCTAAATAACCGCTTAATTAGAGGTTATAGGCTATTTAGAATAGTTGCTATTATAGATTTTCTAAGTTAGGAATAAATAGGTGGCCTCTATAATAGAGCCTGTTCTCTTTTACTTCTAAGGCCGCTATATTAATCTAGCCTAAGCTTTAGAGGTTAGTAGGTAGTATATAGGCGCTAGCAGTCTTTACGGCAATAAGTTAATACAGTAATAGGTTAATAGAGGTGTTATATACCATAGTAATAAGCTCGTTAATTTGGGAGGTAACTCTAGTTTTATAGTATAAAGCTAAAGTATAGTTGGTTTTATTATAAGTAGTATATCTAGGGCTAGATTTTATACTTTTAGGATTGTCTATTAATAGAACTAATTATAGGGGTTATCTTTAGACTAAGAAAGGTCTATAAGCGGCGTATTAGGCTATTAGGTTTAGTACCTTATACTCCTAATCTATATACAATTTTAAAGTTAAAACTAAAGAGGAACTTATTCCAGCGTACTTGGTGTTAGTTTAGCTATTTTATAGTTATAAAATACTTAAGGTTGCAATGGTCCGTAAGGACTTTAGTTAGCTAGTTAGGTTCTGCTAAAAAGAGTTCTAGTTAGAATTCTTTAAACACTTATATAATTATAAGGAGTTCCTTATTATAGATTTTATAGTTATATTCTTATAGTATAAGCTTAAATAAGTAAAATATGACTAGGTAGAGGAGACCGTTATTACCTATCTAGAAAAAAACGCCTATATTAACGTAGTTTAAGGAGTTAGTCTTAAGATAAAGTTATTGTCCTAGTATAAAATAAGCTAGGATAGGTACTTTAGTAAACGCATCTTTAAGGTCTTAAAACGCCTTCTTATATTTAGGCGTCCAGATAAAACATAAATATATTTTTCTTTCTTTTATAGAAAAGCCCTTTATTTATATTATTGCTATAAGTAGTACTATAACACCCAAGAAGTTATATATAAATTTTTAATAAAAGTTAGTAAAACTAAGGAAGGCCTATATATCCTTAATATAGTTAGGGGTTTGCTATTCCATAATTGTGTATACCTTCTTAGGGTCTATATAGACACCCTTAGTAGTAACAATTAGTCTAAGGTATTTTACTTCTATAACTAAGAATTCGCACTTCTTTAATTAATATAAAGTCCTATATCCCTAAGGCGCTATAAAACCTTTTAAACGTGCTCGATATACTTAGAAGGGTTATTGCTATAAATAAGTATATTGTCTAGGTACGCAGAGCAGAAGTCATTAAGGTAGTCCTATAAGGTGTTATTAATATAGCTTTAGAAGCTACCTAGGCCGTTATATACGCTAAAGGGTATAATAGTATATTTAAATTGGCTAAAGCGCGATACAAATGCGGTTTTCTATTTATTACCCTTCTATCATTTACTAAACAAACCCTCCTTTAGGATTAAAATTGATTCTTGTCTAAGATAAATAACGAAGCTAAAGTTCGCCGATTGACTAGATTAGTGGTCCTAGGGAAGGCGAAGGTGATAAGATATAAGGACTTTGAGGAGGCACGAGCGAAGCGTGCTGTAAAGGAGAAAGCTACCGCGGGCAAGGGAAAGCGCGGTTGTAAGCGTAAGAGTCCTACGCCAGAGGCAAAGGCGAGGCATAGGCGGGCTCGCCAAAGGTAGTGACGGATTCATCGGTGCCAAAGGACAAAGTGGCGCGGATGAGCGAAGTCGAGCCAGCGAAGGCCCTAGGAGCGCCATGGAGGGCCCTAGTGGCGCGGATGTATTAGGATAGTGTTGTTGCTTTAAGGTAATCTTACGCTAGGAGTTGCGTAGGTTATATAGGAAAATAGGATAAAGTTTTAATAAGGCAGATGCCACTTCGAGACATGTCTAGTGGTTACAGTGCCTTTTGGCAAGCACACGCAAACTGTTCGCTACAAGGGGGTGGCCGGAGCGGGTCGGCTACCCTCCCTGCCTATAGTGGCGGCATCTAGTGCAAATCACTTTGATTACCGTTGGATATTATTTATAGCATGCTTACGCACCTTGACTTGTTCTATATTTACATTAGCTTTATATTCTGTAAAAGAAAGTCGTATCAAAGTCGTATCTTTTAATTATCTATTTCCCACTTATTTAGAGCTTCGAGTGAATACTTTGTGTCAGGATGATGAGGGCCAAGAATCTGTTTCCGTAACTGAAAGCATGCTTCCATTAGTAAGATGGCTTCCTTATTATGACTTTGGGACTTTAGCGTAAACGCCAGGTTATTCATGCTAGTCAGCGTAAAAGGATGCTCCGCCCCAAGCACCCTCTTGAACGTCTCCATCACTTGCATAAACAACTCTTCGGCCTCCTTCCACCGCCGTTGATTCCAAAACGTCGACGCCAGATTGGCCATGCTGGTAAGCGTGTCTGGGTGTTCTGGCCCAAGGACCTTCTCCCTTCCTAGAAATGCTCGCCGCTGTATCACTTCCGCCTCTTTATACTTGCCCTGCCTCTCCAATACCGATCCAAGGTTGTTGATACTGGTAAGCGTATCTGGATGCTCTGCCCCAAGCACCTTCTCAGATTCTTCCAGATCTCGCCTATGCATCACTTCGGCCTCCTCGTACTTATTCTGTATCGACAACACCAACCCAAGGCTGCTAATGCTAGTGAGCGTGTCTGGGTGCTCTCGCCCAAGGGCCTTCTCCCTTCCTAGAAATGCTCGCCGCTGCATCACTTCCGCCTCTTTATACTTGGCCTGCCTCTCCAACACCAACCCAAGGTTGCTAATACTAGTGAGCGTGTCTGGGTGCTCTGCCCCAAGTACCTTCCCCCTTCCTTCTAGTGCGTGCTGGTGCACTGCTTCGGCCTCTTTATATCTGCCCTGCCTCTCCAACACCGACCCAAGGTTGTTCACACTAGTAAGCGTGTCTGGGTGCCCTGTCCCAAGTACCTTCTCCCTTCCTTCCAGTGCGTGCCGCTGCATCGCTTCGGCCTCTTTATACTTGCCCTGCCTCTCTAACACCGATCCAAGGTTGTTGACACTAGTGAGCGTGTCTGGGTGCTCTGCCCCAAGTACCTTCTCCCTTCCTTCTAGTGCGTGCTGGTGCACCGCTTCGGCCTCTTTATATCTGCCCTGCCTCTCCAACACCGACCCAAGGTTGTTCACACTAGTAAGCGTGTCTGGGTGCCCTGTCCCAAGTACCTTCTCCCTTCCTTCCAGTGCGTGCCGCTGCATCGCTTCGGCCTCTTTATACTTGCCCTGCCTCTCTAACACCGATCCAAGGTTGTTGACACTAGTGAGCGTGTCTGGGTGCTCTGCCCCAAGTACCTTCTCCCTTCCTTCCAGTGCGCGCCAGTGCATCACTTTGGCCTCTTCATACTTGCCCTGCCTCTCCAACACCGACCCAAGGTTGCTAATACTGGTGAGCGTGTCTGGGTGCTCCTCCCCAAGCACCTTCTTTAACGTCTCTATCACTTGCACAAAGAGCTCTTCTGCCTCCTTCCACCGTCCTTGATTGCTATACGCCGACGCCAGACCGGCCATACTACTCGGTGAGCTCTCAGGTCCGAATCTTGGGAGGATCGTGTTTTGCCCACTCCTCACTGTGATTTCTTGGAAGATATGACATGCCGGTAAAATGTAAATTTCCCCTAGCTCGTAGCATGCCGCAATGAGCATACCAATAAGACCTCCAGAGGAAGCCTCGAAAGCCCAGGATCCACAATCTCCTGTCAGAATCCCATCCATATGCAGCATCCACACTGGCTGGAATTTGTCCGAGGATGGGATCTTAAGCGACGAAACCGAGCATATGGAAGAACCCATTAAAGGGCCGTGAGATGTTTGCAGGATGACTGAAGCCGATTTTGAAGGAATGTGGTCTAGAACTTCATGCGACCAGAAATCTGCAAATCCTCCAATATTCACTGGAAGTTTAACAAAGTTGAGATTGTAGAGGACTGGGTTCTCTATGGTTATTAGCGCCCAATCAAGGTTATGCCGGACAGAATCTTCGTCTTCGCATCTTGACAGCTCCCAGACATGGCTAAGCTCCGCTAGTTTAGAGATATTTAGCTCCCGCTGGGTATCTATATCCAAAGCAAACTGAGTTGAATATGGAATATTCTCCGGTATCTCAGCTTGGGGCTCTCCACTGACGCCCTGGACAGGAACTGCAGCATCCCAAGATGCAGTGGATATACTCTCCTCGTTGTCTGAGACCTCTTCTTCTGATGTAATGAGGTCAAGTTCAGTCCAGTCAACAGAATATGCGGTGGCAGTATCTTCCACCAAAAGCGCAGTATGCGGGTCCGTATAAAAAATGTGAGCAACAGTCATACCCAGATATCTCTCGCCAACCTGAACAATACCGCCTACTGTTGCTACTTGAGATAAACTTCCTGATACTTGGGTATTAACCTTGGCTCCGCAAAACGCTCCTGGCAGATCATTCGTGTCGAGGTAAAATTCTAATTCGGTCAAACTCGGCGGGAGAGAGCCCCAAGTGGAAGCAGCAGCCGGGCCAGGTTGAATTATGTTGACAATTGCTATAAAACAAGCCTTGAAATGCTTGAATTTCCCATTGCCGAGGATTTGGCTTTCAAGAATGAGAGTTCTGATACCACTTGCGTACCAACGATGTGCACAGCAAACGGCTACATGCGGAGAAGCGCGGTCCTGGCTGGTTCCCACAAGAAAGCATCTGAGCTGGAATAATGGCGGAGAATATCCAAGGTACTCTTCCGGCGGTTGAAGGCGTTTATTACTTTTCTTCTGTTCTAACATGTCCACTAGGCACTTTCGCAGCGAACACCATATTTCGTGGACCTTGCCCTTAACGTTCCATGTCTTTACAATTCTATCAAGAATAATTGCTTCGCCGTCAAAGGAATCCCGATACTCGGGCCGGATTTTTCTGAACCTGCCAGCCATTTGTTCCGCAACAGCCATCACTGTGCTTATTTGGGCAGCAGCCGCTGTGTCGGTTGTAGTTGATGTGCTAGCTGTCATAATTGCTCCGTTTCCAGGCTGTTTCAGTTGAAGGGTGACTCAAGATAGTTTTAGTTGCTCATATAATGTCGAAGGATGTCAAAATTGTGTGCAGCTGTATAACTACGGCTGAGATGGGCGTGTTGAAGATCCTTGCACCATGAGGAGCGGGAAATCCAAAGCGCTGTGTAGGCGGTGTGACGTCACGCCGCTCACCACAGCTTTAATACTCACACCAACCTCACCTTACCCTTAAACTTTGACTTTCGCCTGAAGGTTTCTACGGCTGTCTAACCTATTACTTCTTTTGTTTTATTTGTCGGGCAGAACTGTAATCAACATGACTGCATCTCGACCACCTGCAACGCTGGATCTGCCTTGCTTTTTGAATGCGTGCCAAACCACTTTTCAGAGAAACGATGTCCGGCGCATTCTCATAGATGCTTTCTGGCCTCTATATCAAGGATCAACCGACGACCTCGATAACTTCCGGGCATACTTCGCATTCGTGGAATGGGAGTGTGAAAACAGTATTCCGTCCGCGCATGCTGCAACCACACTTGCTGAACTGTTGGAGATTTTGAATGTCGTGAAGGCGAATCCTGCAGTTCGGATGAGCGAACTGCGTCAGAAAGTTAGAGACTCCAACCCATCATTTGGCAAAGTTACAAACGATGTAAAGATTTCTGCATCTATTGAGTTGGTTGTCCGGTTATGCTTTATGATTAATGTGAGGAATATAATGCCAGCGGAGTCTTTTACCTTACGAACAGCACTTCCCTGGCCAGACTCTGCTTCTCTTCAAGACATTATCCAAAATTGGCAAAAGCAAGTATGTCCTGCTCAGCAATCGACTAGACTCAATTTTCCGAGCATTCCTGAATTGGAGAAGATTGCCGGTTTCACTATCCGGTGGACAAATGATCTCGCGAATCATTTGGAAGTCGACAACCGAACACTCTATGTTTTCCATCATGTTACTGTTCTCAGAAGGATCCGGGAGTCTAACCTTGGGTAGGAGGGCCTCTCATGTTTTTAAGTTATATTACTAACTGTAGATCAGCGATCTATTTTCTACCAGCTTCATCGACGAGACTCTGAACACTATTAATCTTGTTTTGCCTGTCGCCCACCCAGATTGTAATTCATGGATCGGCAAGGTAGCCGAAAATTACTCTGTCGACCCAAATCTCAGCCTCAGACAAAGTGTTGCCCTTAACCTAAACGATTTCCTACATTGGAGCTATCGCCTGTCCATACTTTCGGGGATCTTCGACCGATCCACTCCTTCCACTGTCACTCAGTTTTGGTTCGATCGACGAGACATGCCGAAATGGTGGGGATTCTGGATGATAGTGATCACCGTTTTCTTGACTGTCTTGTTCGGCTTAATTCAATCTGTCGCTGGAATTATGCAAGTAGCAGTCTCAATGCGTACTAGGAACGTATGAATTCTTGGGAGGCGAGCTGGTCATACTCGGAAAAGAGCTTTAACCGGGGAGAGAACACAGTTGTTACGCTCGCCCCCCTTTTTTTTGAACTGCACTATGTTGTCCCTGGGCGCTCTCTATGCGATAGGACATTGACATGACATATTTCTCTCTTCTTGCCTTTCGGAACAAAGTCTAGGCCAAGGAAATGAGCGCTTAGTTGCGTCCTACGCCATTACCGAATTGTGGTGCTCTATTTACCTCTTTATGTTTGGGGTCTGCCCCTTCTTAAGAGTTGCCTTCTTAATCATCTTACCACTCAGGCAGTGTTAGGGCAGCACTTGCACCTATATAAAACATAGGGCTAATTAGGGCTAAACGCCGTTACTGTTCTAATTTGGGATGATGCTTCTAAATGCTAGCGCAGGATGGCCGCTTTATTTTGTAGAATATAAAGCTAATGTAAATGTGGAACGAGTCGAGGTGCGTAAGCATGCTGTGAATGATATCTAACGGTAATCAAAGTGATTTGCACTAGATGTCGCCACTACAGGTAGGGAGGGTGGCCGGCCCGCTCCGGCCACCCCCTTGTAAGGTGGCGAATTCTGTAGCTGTTTTCAGAGAGTTAAGTTGGTTGACCAGAGGCATAGCCAAGGTTGAGTTAGATCGCAAGGCTGCGGGGCTGAGATCGGCCCGCTTACCAAGTCTCCGCACAGCCATAGGCCTGCCAGCCACAAGCTTGGCTCACTAGATGACATAAGTAAATTACACGGCGATGATTATGTAGGACGTGCGGGGTCGTTTCGCACTAGCCGGAATCGCTAATTGCTTTGATTGGAAGTACCGACTGTGTCAGAATTAGCGCTAGGGATGCTGACTAAGCTCTGGACACATTGCGAGGTCGAGCTCTGCATGCAATCTACATAGACATCAACTGCATCTACTGCATCACGAATCAATCAATATTCATCGTCTGCGTCATCTCTATCATCAATTAGACCCTCAAGATTGCTCCGCTGTGACCTTATGACCTTGTAATTCCAACAGACTGGGGCAGCGACCTTGAATGAATTTGCGCGCGACAGCAGGCACAAAGCTGGTGATGACTTCCTACTATAGTAATAAGGCTTTAAGGCTGGGATACAACCCTTATATGTATATTGTAAGTGGTAAGAGCTTAATGGTGGTGCTGTAGCAAAGGGACATTGTTTTGCCACAAAAGAAGGCTCTGAGCGAATCAGGCGAGAAGGCGACGATGCGAATGTAATTTATAGGTTAGAAGGATCCTAAATGTTCAAAAGTAGCCACAGCACACTATTTATACATAATTCTAGTAAAGCTCGACGTGTGCGCAGAGTTATAGTCGCTTAAAGTCAAAGTACCCCTCATATTTTCCGGCACGGTTAGTTTTCCGCCACGCATGGAGGGACGTTATATATACATAGGGTAGGTGGCAAAGGCTGACGGTGAAGCCGACGATAAGGCTGACGATTTGTAACTGTTACTCAATTGCCACCAGGTCGATATTGCCACTCAGTTGGTAATAGGTAATGAATAGGTAATAGAAATAGGTAGTAAGACATACGATGGCAAGAAACAGGGTGGTAAGTCATATCATGAGGTGGCGTACCTGACAGTGACCTCGACGGCATAGAAGCACTCCCATTTTTTGGGGGGGCAATCAAGATCACTCCTCGATTATACACCAAGCTATAGAGACATGAAGCATTCAACGAAAGAAGCTATATAATCGGTTTTAATCTCACCAAATTCTTCCGATTCGAGCTCCCCAATCAAGCTTCCCAGACAAGGTCACAAAATTTAACGCGAGCTGTCTAGGTACGTGAATAGCAGCTAGTCGCTGGCCCTCCTAGCCCCAATCGGAAGTGAGCAGTGAGTTCCAAACACCATCTGAGATTAGCTTCCAACAACAGTAGCTCTTCGGTGTAGAAAACAAAGGCATGAAATTAAAGGGGACAAATCTGAGTGCGTCGAGTTGAGGCTTAACCGCGGATATCCTCGCAATTTAGCCATAAAGTCGATGAGCGATGATTAAGAGACCCTTTGGAGGCTCAACGTGACAAGTTGTCCATTTAGGTGCTAAAGATACAACATGACGAAGTACAGGGGTTCACAAATTGGGCTTGGGAGACCAAATCCCGTAGGTACGTTATATTGATTTCAGATGATTATACAGGAACTCCTGGCCGCTGAGTCTTCACGAAATCATAACCGAACTTGTAATTGCTGGTGCTTTGTGCATAAATCATTACCTGGCCCTCTAAAAAATTCTGACGACTCTGGAGGATATTGAGGTCTCGCGGACATGCGGAAGCTGTCTAGGCATTTGGCTTGACATTGTAGAGCTAGGAGAAAACACTCTGAGGGTTGATAAACCAGTCGGATATGTCATGGTTATCTTTCAAATCGCTGAGCGCGCTAATGGTGTCAGGATGAAGTCCTGCTAGGCTGGGAACTGGCGAGTTCAACGATGTAGCAAAGTCCTCGTGCATTGATTGAAAAGGGCCGTTTAAATATTGAGCGACATCGATACCACCCGAGGATTCTGAAAAAGTTCGACCAGACATTGATTGGCCAGAGAAGCTTTCTGCAGGCCCCAAAGGAGCGAATTCTGGATATTGGACTGGAGGAGCGAAACCTTCAGGACTTGAGACTGATGGCGTAGAAGATGCTGAACGAGAAGTTACGAGAATAGATCGGAAATCATTCGTAATTCGTAGATACTGCTGTGCAAGGCGATCTTGTTTGGCACAATAAGATAATACACCCATGCACAGATTCAAGGCAGACTCTTCTGAACTTCGACGTGTGTGTTCCTGGGCTGCGGTGACACTATATCCAGGGGTAGTTCCTCGTCTGGAGAGGCTGACTATTAGGTTTAACGATGCATTGAAGTTAAAAAAGCTTTCCATGAGTCAGTCGTGGTGGACTCTAAATTCGGAGGCATAATGTTGACTAACATAATAAGCCAAGCTCGTTTCACCAAAAGCCCGCGGGCCAACATGGTCGAACATGAATGACCGACTTGAATAGCGGTGTCAACGCTGAATAGCATAAGTGATCTGTGCCAGGACATATCAAAAGATATATAGCATGGCGCTTACCAGGTCTGTGCGTAATTCCTAATGTTAAGAGGGAGTAGCCGTCCCGGCTGCTGTTTCTCCAGGGCAGCGGAATGCAAAAGCAGAGGCCTCGTCAGTAGCATCATCGTACCTAGGTAAACAATTTCGAGGTGAAACTAGTGACTAAAGGTTAGTATTCTATTAGAGGAATCCCGGAATAGCTCAAATGAAACCTACTCTTGCCGATCGGTCTCCAACAGAGATTTGAGTGTAATCACTAATACTCGGATGATCTGTATGGAGTTTCAATGAAGGTGGCAAAGCTGATATCCAGTTCTCTAGCTCTTGGATATAACGATCGTATGTACTAAGCTCGACATTCTTGGAACCATGGATGTCTCGAACGATTTTGCCAACAATGACCGCAAGTCTAGCAAGGTTGGTTTGAACAAGTTGTGGGGGTAAACCGGGATTGAGTTTGGTGTTACGGAGAAATGGATCTTGTGTTGTGTTCTCAGATATTTGTGGTAGTCGTCCAAGGGCAGCAGAGTACCAACTAGAGTAATCAAGTTAGTGGGCATGTCACGGGGTAGCGACAAAAGACTCACGCATCTAGAATTATCATGCTCAGCCAAACCTGTCTCCAGTGGGCGTGGTCTTCTCGCGATGTACAACATGAGCACTCATAATCTAGATCAATTTGGTACGTCTGAGCTATGCGGATTGCAGAGCCTAAAGATTGGGCGCTTCAGCATCTGAGGAACCCTCTTTGAGACGATTTGACATACCAAGAGCTATCCAGCACATGGAAGGCTTGGCAACGACAGAATAAAGGCAGGTTAAAAGCATAGCCTGTGAAACCCATAGCCAGCACTCCTGATCTCTTTCAAGCGCGACTTCCATCTTGCTACGCCCACTCTCATACCAAGCAGAACAGGTAAGTTCGGTCATATCATCGGTAAACTGCGCACCCAGAGATAGTTGTAGATATATCAAAGCGAGCAAGTCTTCGCGAATTGGTATGTTGAAATCGTACAATAAATCTAACTGCCTTTGGCTTTCGAACGGATCACAGACATATATGAATTTGTTAGGGCCATCGAGGAACGCATTGAGAAGAACCTGAGAGTACTCTTTCGGTGGGAGTTCGTCACGCTCAATGAGTTTGGAAGGCCGCACATCAGGGCCTTTCCATACGGAGCTTGGATAAGGGCCATCCATTTTGGCGGAAGACTGCGGCCTAGAGGTATTTTCCCCACCATCTCCCAGAAGAATTAGTCTTATAGCTCCGACAAAGTATTGAAGACTCGCTGTAGCCGCAGACCGAGGAGCTTGGGTTTTAGCTGGCAGCTGATTATTGTGAACATCCGGAGTTCCCTGGCTTGGAGTTTCTTCCCTTCCGGTTGACGAGGAGTCCGAGGCCACTGCAGCCTCACGTACTGAGGCAGGAGGGGAATTGAACACACGGCGAGTTGCGTTTCGGCCTGGTCGTATGGAACTGCTTCGACGAATGACCGAACGATCCACTTTGTGTGCTGGGACATTGGAGTAAACGCATTGTAGATTGCGCAGTTCACAATGCGAACATCTAGGACGCTCACCACTGCACTTTTGGTGCCTTAGCTTGCAAACATCGCAGGTCTGTAAAGGTTTTGCAGATATAGGAGTCCTCTTCGAATCCATTGACATATCAGACGTGAGGAAAGGATCAACAGCTAAGGGAGCGTGGCATAGACATGTAGGGTATTGAAAATTTAGCAAGGTGGTTAAACAGAGATACTACGGATGCGGGGTGATGTTTCTGCTGCACTCTTCACGATGACGGCGGGAATATGATGACTACCACTCTGCCGGGACTAACGAACATGTTAACGTTGGAGACCAGGTGCACGTGCGGGCGTTCTAATGCAGGACGACAATCAACGGTGGCAGTCTGGAGCCTCTGACGATGGAACCGAGTCTCTGGTTCTCCAACCACGCTTCAGAGCCAGCATTTACACCGGGGAGAATACCTGCGAGGCTTCGGATGCGGCACGGGTCGCACGACAGGACATAGGAAAAGCTGCGGAGAGAGCGAAACTACGAAGGGAGTCTCCATGGCCGCTTGGAGGGCGGACCTATCATCCTGTTTTTTTATCCTGATTCCGTTTAGTGCAGGCCAGCTGGGGTGTTCTTCGCTGAGGATAGAGAAGTAGCTGGGCGAGGACGATGGATAGCCCAAAGGCCCCCGGCAGCCAGACCGAGGAGACCCGTCAGACCATCAGACTCTCTTTGGCCCCACTTTGCCTACCTAGCCAACCAGTCAAGCCAGAGTTTAGGACGGTGCTACAGTGCAATTGCCACGCATATGCACACGCTTTAGGCGAGGTGCAGGAGCAGGGGCAAATGCAGCAATCCCAAGCCATAAGGCTACGGTCAACGGGAAATACAGGGTCTAAGGGTCTGGAGACCGTGGTTTCGCTGGGTTCGACTGATTATACGACGGGATTTGATGCCATCAAATAGCACCATCGGCCTGTTCGAGCGACGCCGCGTGTATGGTTGACAATGATGGCCATGGTGCGTACCTGTGTCGTCAAGCCGCCAAAACGCCAAATCACCAAACTCATCAAACACGCAAATCGCCAAACCGACAAAATCGCAAATCGATAACAGGGGCGAGAGACTCCTCCAGCGGCCACTGGGGCCACTTGGATCTCGCATGTGATGGCATCGCTAAGAGCCACCTATCTGGTGGCTATTGTCAGGCTCTCTCATTTGAGTCCTACTAGATGTCGTGCACTCTTGCGGCTTGCTTTTGGGCTTGCAGACCTGGACAGAGGTCCGGAGATTCTTCCACCAGAAACACCAGATGTACGTAACCTAGCCCTGGCGGCATGTAACCTCCAGACGCGCCAGCCTCGCTAAATGGGTAAAATTCAACAAAAACGATCAACACTGTCTCGCCATTCCAAAAGCGCCGTCATATTGCCTACGCTCATCTCCACTGCCCATGAGACTCACAAATCCTTGCCTACCTTCGTCGGTTGGCTCTGTTCCAGAGCTCGCTCCAGCGAGCCATTTGAAAACTGCACGACTTCCAAGCGGAATGCGAGAGTTGCTGAAGCTGCTCAAGCTGCTCTGAGACTTCGACCTTATTAAAGTACATGTGCGCCGCGTGGCTTGACAACTTCTCCCGGCTTTAACGTCTCGCTCCGCAGTACTCTCTACTAACTACCATTCCCAACTAGTCCATGGCTAGTATAGTGTGGGGCAAATATCGTCTTCGCAGGAGACACCCAGACCCCGAGACCCTCGAACGGCTGCGACCGACTCTCCTACCATCTTGATCGTCATCCTTCGGGCTGGTTGGCTGCATTGCATCGGGCATCAGCCCACATCTAATCCCGTTCTCCTGACTCGTCAATCTCTTCTTGCTCTCCAACGTGTCGCACTCCCTTTGCATGCATCTTAAGCGCTGGCCCTGCACCTTCGTATGCAGCACCGGCTTTGTACTCGCAATCAGCCTTCCCGTAACCAACCAGTCGATCAGCTTCGCGCTCAACATAGCGGCGCAGCCTCTCATCTTGACATGTACTATGCTTCGCTATGTCCTCTATCAGCGACAACATGTCGGCCTTCAGAGAGGCAATCTCCGCTTTCAACACCTTGTTCTTTGATTCGGCCTCCTTAGCAGTTCCCATCAGTTCTTCTACCCGCTTTTTCTGTTTGTTCCTGCATTTACTTGCTGCAAGTCGGTTCTTCTCTAGGTATTTCGCCCGCTTAGAATCTGTACCATCCAACTCCGATTTCTTAATCTTGTGTCTTGCTGGTACATCTCCAGCTTCGGGCTGCTGTGAAGTTTCGCCATAGCTTCTCTTTCGAGTCGGCCGTCTTTGGGCTTCATCCTCAACTCCAAGTTCGTATGTTGTCAGGTCAGACACAAACTCACCCCGGCAGGTCATTGTTCGTCCAGTGAATATTTGGCCTGAACCTCTCTTAGGGCCTGGCGAATCCCCATCTGTAGCGTCCATCAAGTCACGTTTCGGCTGACGTCTCGAAAACAAACTGGATTGCGAAGAAAGTGACATGTGCCCTCCCGAGAAGGAATCTATACTCTCCGTGTAGCTTTCTCGAGAACCTCTCCTCTTCTTTTCACCAGAAGGAAGTGTGGTAAGCGCGAATGTCGTGAGGTTTGGCACGAAGCCGTCGATGACAGCCGCGCTCTGGGCGATCATATGGCTTGGAGGTGCATCTATGCGTGAGCCTCCAGGCCTTGACGCTTCGATTAGTCCATCAAGAGTGATTCGGTCACTCAGACCTGAGGTACCCGGAATATATGCCATAAATCCGTGAAAAGAGTCTTGGTTGTTCGAGTATCCTTCTGAACGTCTATCGATGGCATCCGATGTGGACATCTCAGCGTCTGCGTCTGGATCGAACTCGAAATCTTCATAGTGACTGGGTTGGAATGTTGTCATCTTGCGAAGTATACTCCTGACGAATACAGAAGCGCGCTATTAAAATTAATGAGGAACAAAATTGATAGTACGAGATTCAATAGGGAGTGTACTGCGGCCAGTGTAATTTTCTCTCGTGTAAATGATATGAATTTGTTTAGATCAGTGCTATAGCGTCTTGAAATGAGGAGCCATAAATGTTTGCGCCTTGAAGTTGGGAATCATGATAGAGGTCGGGAATAATGTGCAACTGGGACATTGGTGTATCGTCCTTCTATAGATTACAGGGACGTTTTCCTGACCTATTAGAAGAAGGATTCAAAGCCATATGTCTTCCTGCCTATTCCCGACTCCTCACGGGCGTAGGCAAGCCAATACAACCTCCGAGGAGTCCACTAGTATCGGACGCTAAAATTCAGAACGCCGCGGAAAAACGATCGAAGCCAGGGTTTAATGTGGAGTGGAACAGAGGTTCGGCGTTTTACTCCCCACTTCCATGCAACGGAGGAACATCAGGGGGTGGAGTTAGTACCCACTATTTTCCTGATAACATCTACACCTGCCTCCGTACCATTGAATTTCGTCGCGGAGTACCTCCTCGTTCCGATCGAGTTCGCTCCCCAGCACTCCTATCTCCACACAATGGTTCTCCCAACAAAGATTGGGCATCGTTTAACGATGGAGCTGGATATGCATACGCTGGGCCACCCAACCTCTCTCTTATTCACTTACATTATATTATCATACCTTACAGGCTCCATTTATTAACTTAGTACAATCTGTATCAGATGCTTCAGATCGAAGATTGAATTGTGCCAGTAATTTCAGGGTCTTGCGCCCGTCATGTCCGTGCGTTCATTTTCACCATTTGTAAAGTTATGGGGTAATATTCGCAGCCACTGCACTGTAATCTTCAGTTATATAACAGCTTGATTTTCAACCTCAAGAAAAAGGCCACGTATTAGTGTAACTGCACGGACGTTTTCGCTAAGAGCGGCGCAAGGTACTCGAGAAGGCCAGGCGTGCGAACGTTTGCAGCTGCGTAGACTTGGCTGACATATTTTGTTTCGATATCTTGCCTCTTGGCTTATCCTAAACTGTCTTGCTGCATTGAGAGATCTGCGCTATTTAGAGGAGCATGAATTGCCACCTCACGGTGCTGCTGGGTACTGCTTGCGGGAAGCGGTTACTGTTCCATCTGCCTTTTCCATCAGGTTCCGCGTCGTTGTACAGCTTGTACGAGCGCCGGCTTCTCCCTCAGTGTGCGCGCACAACACACACCCAATTTGGCTAATAATTAGTCAAGTGCACTGTCTAGCGTAGACACTGCGCACTTATAAAAAAGGTTGTGCACTCACAAGCAAAGTATGTGCACTTGCAAGAAAGGTAAAGTCTCTAACTTTTAAGCTTAATTATAAGAGTTAAACTTGAAATTCTCTAGTGCGCAAGAAAGCGAAATTAGGTGTTTGTTACGAGCGCACGTAGGGGGAGAAGCCGGAGTTTGTACAAGCTGTACTTAGTAACTCAGCTTTCTTTGAACAGGCTGCTGCGTCGACCACGATAGAGTTGCTGCGGCCAACAGTGCTAAAACTTGACAAGTACACCAAGCCATCTAAATAAATCGAGTAGTTGTGGGCTACTTCCAGCGAAAGTCATACCTCTACCGTTGGACTTCAGTTCACGGAAATCAATTTCAGGGTCAGCAAGCAGCGCATGGTTGATGAGATTTCGTCGCCCGCATATGATGGGGGACTAGGAAATTAAAAGCTAGCCAATAAGCGGTAGAGCTTGCAAGCTCGTTCCTTCAACGCAATCGGCTTTTGCAAACCTTCCAAAATCTCGATATGGATGCCATGGCCAAACGAAGACAAGCAGGGTTCGCCATAGTGCCGGTTGCTGTAACTGTGGGTTTAAGGTTTACATGCAGTGTAATCGACCGCAGCATGATTTGCCGAGCTGTCGTTTCCCGCTCGCCCCGTATAATGACGTCAGTCTGCAGGACGCGATGACCATTTGTAATGAGCGTGTGCCCCGATGGTTCGGTGATTCTAATTGGTCCCACTGACACACGGGCCACATACTGTCTACTAAACTACGTCGAAAGTGCTTTTGCAGTCGCTATCAATTCATCTGCTCCTATGTCCGATGCGCTTGCACTCATCTGTTCACTACGAGAGTGCTGACCTAATCGGGATGGTATAGGCCGAAAGTTGGGCCGAACTGCCCAAGCCGATCGAAGCGGGCCGTTCATGATCGGCTATCGCGGGAAATACAAGGGGGTAGCATGAACGGGTCAGACGCCCCCCTGCTAATACTGGTCAAGAAATAAGCGAGACCAAAGTAACATAACAGGACTAGGTTATTTTGCTTACCATACTAGCAGGGGGGGAGTCTGACCCGTTCATGTTGCCCCCTGACGGAACTTTATCCCTTGACCCGTCAGCGTCCAACGAGTATGAGTAGTCCGTGCGCGAACATCAGCTTCAAAACAACGCGTGCACCTATAGATTCTGTCAGACGCTGAGCAGGCTGATGGAAATGACATATATGATACTCTATGAGGAAGAATCTCAGGGGCTCGAAGGCCCTGAGAAGATATCTACAGGATGGCCCGCGCGCTGTCACGTGACACGTCGCCGAGTTCAAAGAGACTGCCCCAAGTAGCCCCCCCTACCAACAGATTCCATTGATTAATTACCTGCTATAATGCCTTCTAATCGTGCCAGAATTGATATAGATCTTGTTCAGCCTACTTAGTATTAGGCACTTATATCAAGCGACTTAACTCCTAGAATTAGGGGTGCATGTCAAATTACTATAGAATTATTAAAAGCTTTATATTCCTCAGTACGGGCGTTAAATTCGGTTCGATTGATTAGCTAGTACTTATCGATAGCCGTTGGACGCGAATTAACGGGTCAAGGGATAGCTACTTCGAGGCTCCAATAGAATGCATACCTTAGGTGCTGATAGCTAATCACCCTTCAGGTTCGGAGCGATTACCCTTCACTAAATTCCATCCAGTACGGCACACCCTGTAAAGCCGTCGGGCTCAACCAGTGTGGCCAATAGGCAGCGTTCAGCGAGCGACGACGCCTTTCGCTGACTAACTGAAGCTAATCAAGTCGCTCGCTGGACGCTCGCTGGCATGGCTCCCAGTAATGAATGAATGTATATTCATACCACTTATCGTATTTATATCATTAAGGCCTCCAGATTTTCATTATCGCGATAATATCGCGATATTGACTTAATAAGCAATCTCACCAGGCTTAGCAAGGCGATAAGGGAAGCAATCGTCCTCAGAGTCCTTCCAAATCGTTACCCCCTTCTACCTCTTAAACTAATAAGTTTATTAATAGCTCGTTTATTCACCCTAATATAAATTAATAAAATTTTACTTATGCGTACATTTTGAGACGATAGGCGTATTTACAATCCTTTGCGAACACTATACTACCCCTTTACAACACCACCGACTACCACTAACGCTCTAAATCATATATATATATGTGTATATTCATAAGCTTACGGATATTTATTCATTTATAAGATTCAATATCGTATCCATATCACTTCATAACGATAAGCATATCGCGATAAATGAATGAATAAGGTTATCGTTGAGAACCCTGCTCGCTGGAAATGTATATATGCCGACTATAGAGCTGACAGCGCACTTATCCTAATTGGGTAAATTATATAGATCTAATAGAGTCATAGAGTTAGATCGTTCTCACCTACATATATTAGATTCGGACAGGATCCGGACAGTAACTCTTGGCAGTAACTTTACTGTCCGAATCTTTTGCCAAGTTTCATTCTGCCAGTGTAAAATCAGTGGCTTGGAGCTTGTTTTTAGGGTTGTAGATCTAGATTTTAGAGCCGTAGATCAATTGATCGGCGTAGAGCCGTTGCATCACAGCAAAGCTATGTCTAAGTAATCTACATCGTGATCCTTGGCATGGTGTTGCACGTGGAAATATTCAATCGTAAAGGGCTTATATTTTAATTAAATTCATAAGATTACAAAAGTCCTTGCGGCGCATTGGTATAGTATATTCTATGATTGTATTGATTTGGAGCTAGCCTAACGAAATTTGGGGTTGCTCGGTCACTAGAGGAAAGTCGTAATGCTTGGCGTGGTATTGAACTTAGGGTGCCTCTGCCACTGCAGAGGCAGAGACTGATAGAGACACCCCATATTTATAAGTTTGGATTTTCAATCGCAATTGCATCCGTGCAAACATAGAAGCCAAAAGCAAATTGATGTATAAAAGCAATTTGTTTAAGAGTTACAAAGGTAATTTAAACAAGACTTAAGAGGGAGGGTTACCTTAGGAGAAGAGCAAGCAGATGGTAAATAAACATCCCAAGCGCTTTAACACTGAAGTACTCCAAGACACGCCACCGCACGGTTATATTATCGTATTTGGTGGGTCCCACAACACTAATTTATAACTTAGATGTGCTAGAAAATGCTACATTGTCTATGCTGTTGGGAGAGGGGCCAAGGGAGGGGAGGTCGTTAAATCCACTGCGGCAACTTATTCCTTTCCTATTCTTTCTTCAAAGCAATAACTACACCCATTTAGAACGCCAGAGTGCTTACCAGCTTCCGGCTCGAGCAAGTATTCAGGAGGGATTGGTTGAATAGCTGCCTGCGTTTCCGCGATCGCGTTCTCGTTTCTTAGCTTCTTGTGGGCCTTCTATTTGGCTAGCTGGGTTTCCTGGGGCGCGGCGGCGGCGGTAACAGAGGTAGAGGCGTCCATTTTGGGTAAGGGTCTTGGTGTAGAGCATAGGGAGCCATTGCCACGTATTTATATAGAGCTTGGGTGGCGATTGAGCGGTGTTGAGAATCTTAGCGGTAATGTGCACGTCCGTTTAACCGTGCAGCAGCCTGCGGGGCATGTCGGGGTGGGGGGGTATTGGTAAACATTGCATTTGTATGGCTTTTACTAGTAAAATAGGTGCTTGAGTAGTGTCTTGGCTACCTCACCGCCCAAGTTTCCGCATGATTTGGAAAAGATTCGGACAGTAAAGTTACTGCCAAGAGTTACTGTCCGGATCCTGTCCATATTAATTAACGACTCTCAAATATTATTTATCTTATAAATCAGGCCCTCGGTAGCGGTGATCTTGTTGGATTGGCGTGGCGTGGATCTGAGGTCAAATCCACTCCATCCACCAAGTATACGATTTGACGCCAGGAGCACCGCGGCGCTCCAGTGCAGATATATACTATATATAGAAAGTCTTGGCACAATTTTAGTGTTGTATTTAAGAAGTAGGAGGTAGTTGAGCTTTCCAAAAAGTCATCAGATTTGTTCATCAACTTCCTCAGAGCCCCCCCTATAATCTCATCGTCCTCAATAACTCCTACATCATCGCCAGGTGTATCCCCTTCTTCAAAGCCCTCAATTGCATCAAATTCCTCCTCAAAGCCCTTACCCCAAGTTTCAACTACTGCAGCCGGTTGAGGTCGAGTTTCTGCAGCTTTGCGAGCCGCAGAAGCACGCAGATGATATCGATAGAGCTGCGGGCTCTCCCTCTACCTCTCCAACTTCTTAATCATTAAATGCACCCTTCTGCGGAGGCCCATATGAGTGTCGAAGACACTCGTTTGCCTCAATCAGGGATGCACATAACTATTCTATTAGTTACATAAGTTATGATTACTATATAATATAACTAATCGCAGTCAAAATCAATCTTTTGATTACGGTTACGATTGTGTAATCAATATAATCACCCGCGGAAGAACGCGTAGGAATAGAATATAGTGATAAAACTTTGGTGTTGAGAAAGTCGCGCATTGATTTTCTAAAAAGTAGCGAGTCTTGCGGTTTTACATACAAAAAAAAGTCCGTGCGGGCTTTCTTAGAAAAGTTAATATATACGCGTCAACGCGTTACAGTATATCTTATCTAGAATTACTCTTTAATCACCATAATCCTGTATTTACACCCACTTACCTAATTAGGAAATTAGTACATAACTAAAATAATTAATGCAATCAATCATAATCAGAAGGTGCGATTTTACAAGAATCAAAATCTATGGGCCGATTACGGTTGCACTGATTATGTGCATCCCTGGCCTCAATTACATCCATCCGCAATCTGTTAGCGACTCGGTCAATCGAGGCACGAGCACGGCAAGAGGGTCGCGCAAGCCTGTACGATTGGATTGTCTATAAACGAGGATCCAAAGCTAGAGAAAGGAAAGGGGAAGAACGGAAGCACCGCTCGAAGCTATATACAATCCTCTGGTTACGTAATGGCAACTTGCCATTATGTAACGGCAAGTTGCGGCAATCTAACGGCAATTTACTAGTACCGTTTTCCACCAGCACTATAATATTACCCCCCCCCTCCGAAAAAGCCTGCCCTCAGGCTTTGTATGTCCGTATTATGTCCGTGGGGTGTTCTTATCTATATGCTCAACAGGTAGCTTATTATCTTCGCTATACTAGCACTCTATCCACTTGTCTAGATACTTCGGGGGTCCTGGCTTATTAGGGTATTAGTTATAGAATTCTTTAAGCTTCTAGGGGCAACCTATAAAGTTCTAGGCGGGGTACCAGGTTGGGTCTAAATTATAACCTTTCTATTAGACACGGTATTTTAGCGTTCCTTATACTAGTTTACAGGCTAGTATTTTATTAATTTCCTATTTATCGTCGCTATTAACTTAAATTGGTAGTGGAGGCTTATTCTTTTGTCTAGGTAGTGGGTTATTTATAGCTTTCCATAGCTTATCTAGTAAGAAAATAGGGTGGACTTTAATTAAGTCTAGGAGTTTAACCTTATATAAGTTGCCTTCTTTATTAAGGATCTTATACAGTCCTGCTATCTTATAGTCTAGCTTACGGCTAGGCCGTTCTATCTTTTAGTTCTTTATTATAACCTAGACCTTATCGCCTATGGTAAAGTTAGGCTTACACCTGTACTTATTTACCTGCTATTTTATTAATTTCTAGGCCTTCTCTAGGTTCTTATAGGCTACTATCTATACTTCTTCTAAGCGTCTAGTATACTGCTATGCTTCCTTATAAGATAGTTTTTCGCGTATAGTCTGTAGTCCTTCCAGTCTCTCCCAGTCAAAGCTTATATGGGGTAAGTATCCCATTTCTAGCTAGATAGGTGCAAACCCTATAGAGTTATAGGGTAGGGTTGCCTAGGTATAGTCTATTATAGGTAGTAGTTTGCTCTAGTTATCCTAAAAGTAATTAATAAAGGGCCAGAGTCTCTAGTCTAAGTATTAATTTACAATCTCTATCTAACCGTCTATCTGGGGGTGGTATGCCGTGGAGAGCTTTAGCCTAATACCTAGGATTTAGGTAAACTTGTTCTAGAAGGCTAATATAAACTATAGCTTATAGTCGGATACGATAGTATCTGGTAGTCCGTAAATTCGGTAGATATAGTAGATATACAGTTAGGCCGCCTCTTTAGCATTAATATTCTTATAATAGGGGATTAAGAACGGGCGCTTACTAAAGCGGTTAACTAGGATTATAACTATATTATATCCGTCACGGTCTGTAGGTAACTTATAGAAGTCTATAAAGATATACTACTAGGGGCGTTCTGGTATTAGAAGTAGCTTTAATAGCCCTAGGGTCTTATCTTATAGAATTATAAACCTGCGGCAGTTATTGCAGTTCTGTACGTAGCGGTTAATATCTATAACCATTCTAGGCTAGTAGTAGCGGTCGCCAATAATTCTACGGGTCTTATTTTTTCTAGGGTAGGCCGTAGAGACCTAAGTATATGCTTTAGCAATAAGCTGCATCTATAAATTTTGTTCCTTTGCCACCACTAGCCGTTTCTAGTACTTAAGCAGTCCGTTTTCAAGGGACCATAGGCTAGTAGCATCCTTTACCTTTTCATGGTACTCCTGTAGAGAAGGGGCCGTACGGTTTGCCTGCAGCAGTTTATTAATAAGGTTAAGTTCCGTAGTATTAATAGGGCACATCTTAGCCTTTGCGGGGTCCGTATTTAGTTCTGCCTATATTTAGGGGTTAAGGTGCTCTAGTCATAGCAGTATCTAAGTCTGTAATATAATCTTTACAGCAATCTAGTTATCTAGGTCTTGTTCGCGCCTTATAAGGGCATCTGTATAGTTAGTTGCGCCTAGCCTATATATAATTAGGAAGTAGAACTGAGACAGGATATCCACCTAGCGTGCCTGCTAGGCCGTAAGGGCCTTTGTTATTATAAAGTATTCTAAGGCCTTATAATCCAAAACCACCTTAATAGGCTTAGGGGTCCCTTCTAGCTATATACGCTAGTGCTAAAAGCTA
>Ga0307507_10003355_pt1 | contig 31331 bp, 53 predicted proteins | sample 7_EM_MG_FD_207223 | JGI IMG/M metagenome (GOLD analysis project Ga0307507, IMG submission 207223) | Populus trichocarpa ectomycorrhiza microbial communities from riparian zone in the Pacific Northwest, United States - 7_EM | ecosystem: Host-associated > Plants > Roots > Unclassified | place... | reverse complement strand
ACCATGGCCCCGTTGGAGCGGAAGAAGTCGAGGCGCTTGAGATAGTCGTCGTTCGAGGTCGAGAAAACGAGATCCGCCCACTTCATGGAGCCGACCCAGTTCTCGATCCGCTCGACGCCCTTGAAACCCTTCCCGGCATCCGGGTTGTTGCTGGGTTTCGGCTTCACGTACCAGCGGACCTCATGCCCGGCCTGGGCCGCGCGCCAGGCCAAGGCAAGACCGACGCCATCGGTGTCGATGATGAGTAGCCTCATTGGCGGCGGTTCTCCAGGGGGGCGGGAAGCATTCCTGGCCCGGCAGCGGGCAAACTCCCGGCAGTCGGTCGGACGACCTGGTCAATGAGTTGGTCCATCGTATAGACGGGCTGGCGCGGCGCCATGCGGTCGAGAAAGCTGGAGGTCGCGTTCTTGGCTTCCTGGGCGGCCTGCCCTTCGCGGTAGGCCTTGCTGGCCATGCGGGCGCCGCCCTGCGCGATCTTTCCGGCGATCGGGATCTTCCCCATGGCCTTGTCGAGAACATTGAGCAGGGCCATGCCGTTGGGGACCGTGGTGGAGCCGCCCTTGAACGGAGGCATCGTTTTTGTGTCGATAGCCACATCCGCTAGCTTGCGGAGTTCGGCGGTTGCCGTTTCCCCGAGGATCACCTTCAGTTTGGCGTCGCCGATGTCATCGAGGGCGGCCTTCAGTTTCGGCGCGGAGATGTTGACGTTGCCGCGCTGATCCGTGGCTCCCGAAAGTGCTTTTTCCTTGACGTACTCCACGGTCTGCCCGGCGATGTCCCGCCAGGCCTTGCGACCGGCGTCCCGGACCCTGCGGTCGCTGTTGTCAAGCAGGGTGTCGCGGACGCGTTGGAGGTCCTTGATCGAACCGCCACGAACCGTCTTGTCCCAGGTATCCTCCAGAGCCACCTTGCGGTCGGTGCGGGACTTCTCCTCGATGAGCTGGGCGATTGCCTTGGGCTCCTCGAACTTCATGGCGTGCTCGTTGCGCGCGGCGCGCGCGGCCTTGTACATGTCGCCGCCGGCGGCCTCGGTGGCCTTGTCGATGACGCCCTTGAGTTCTCCCATCAGAGCGCCGGAGGGCTTCCCCTGCTCCGCGAGCTGAACCGCCGTCTTGCGGACTTCCTCCATCTCGTTGATGGTGAGGTCCCGGCGTGGTTTTGCATTGCCGGCTTCATCGAACTCGACGGCGCCGAATTTCTTCAGCGTATCGGCGATCGACTTGATTTCCGGGACAGAGGCGGCCTTGGCGCCGTTCTTGGTCAGCCACTCGATCATCGGCCCAGGAGAAACCGGCATCTGTCCTTCGGGAGATTTCTCGACCTGCTTGTAGAGTTTGCTGACGTTCTCCCTGGACTTGCGGTCCGCCATCGCCAGGGCGCCTTCAGGGGCGGTCGTGTCGCCTTTGGGACGCTTCTCTGCCAACTTCACCCCGGCCTGTTCGCCGGTGGCGCGCTGGCCGGTCCTGCCCTGGAGGATATCCAGGTTCCGGGTCAAGGCTTCGGTCTGGTCCATCTGCCGTTCCCGAATGGGAGTACCGGAATCGGTCTGGGCCAGATTCTCCTCGGCGCGCAGTTTCCCGGGGTTACGCTCGGCTTGACCCTGGGTGAGTTTGACGGGTTCCGGAAGGCTGCCGGCGCGGACCTGGCGCTGCACGGCCTTGGGGTCGAGGTCCTTGAGTTTGGTGGCGTCCTCGGCGTAATCAACGAGACGGTCGCGGACGCTGCGCGAAAGCTTCGACCAGTCGAGGTCGGTATTGGCCTTGACCCACTGTTCAGCGGTAGCGGCCGCGGCGATCTTGGGAGACGGCTTGACCGCAGCCGCCGCTGGCATCCGCGCCGGAATGGTTGGTGGCAGCCCGGCGATCTTGCTCTCGTCGATGACTTTTCCCACGGCATCAAGGACGCTCTTCCCACCTTCCGTGCGCGGCGAATAGGTCAGGCCCTGAGAAACGCGGTCAGCGGTCGCTGCCGCCTCACGGGCGCCCTCTGGCGTTCCGTATTTACCCCCGGTGACGCCCTTGACCAGGCCGACAGTGTTTCCCACCAACTGCGCGGGGATGGCCGTAGCCATGCTGGCCGCGGCCTCGTAGGGACCGGCCATGTAGTTACCGAAGGATTCCAGCATGGAACGCTGCTTCGGCTCTTCTTTTGGCCTCTGGGGCGGCGCTCCGGGGATGTCGTTGACCGTGGGCGGCCGGTTCAGAACCCTCGGACTCGTCGAGTTCTCGCGCTGCACCAGCGCCGAAACGATGTCGGCATCCGGCACACCGGCTTTACGGGCACCGGTGAGGTCGTAGCGGAGCTTCTTGGAAAGCGCCTCCGCGATGTCCGCGTCCTGGACACCGGCATTACGCGCGGCTTCGAGATCGTAGGCCATTATTTGAAGAAGTCTCCGGCCTTAGCGGCGGGCCGCGCGTTGCCGTTGTCGTCCATGCGCAGCGGCTTTTCATCGGGCTTGGACTCGCCCTTTTTCCCGGTCATGCGCTCGCGCTGGGCCTTTTGAACGTGCTCCGGCGACTTCAAGGCGGCATCCATTTCCTGCCGCATGACGCCGAGCACGCCCATCAACTGCTCGTGGGAGTCAGCTCGGGAGAGCAGCTCGCGGGCATGCTCCTTGTCGCTTACCGTGGCGGCGCCGCTTGGGGAAACCGCGCGTGCGTAGACGTTGATGAAGGTGTTCAGGGCCGCCCCGAACTTGCGCGATTCGACGCTTCCGGTACCGTCCTGGTACGACGCGATCACCTTGTTGATCGGCTGGTAACCGGTGCGTTTGAATTCGTCAGACGCCTTTTGCAGGATCGGCATCATATTGATGGCCTCATCCGCCGCGATCTGCACGTTTGCCGCCCGGGTGGCCGCGGTGCGCGCGCCGGCCTTCTCGCCGCCGAGTTGCACCTGGTTGGCAAGCAGGGAATCCGCGCCGTCGGAGATCGTCGGCACGCGGAGCAGAATGTCGGGCATCATTTTCTTGCCGGCGCCGGACTGAGCGAATCGAGGGGGCAGCGTGCCGCCCTTGGCGAGAACGTCGGCCCAATAGTCGACGCGCTTGGAGTACTCCGGGTCTTCAGCGTAGGTCTTGCTCAACCGACCGGCATCCGCACCGCCGGCATTGACGTTGATGATGGGCCGGATGTAGTCCTTCTTGTTGATCGCACGCTCGCCCTCTTGAGCCGAGAGATTGCCGCTCTTGACATCCTGCTTGATCTTGCCCTCGGCGCTCTGCGGGCTTGCCTGCTTCATCTGGTGTTCCTGGTACTTGTCCCACATCCCCGCGCTCTGGGCGAGCGTCTGGGGCGTCACCTTTGACGGATCGAGGCCCGGCATGTTCGGGAACATCTGCTTCAGTTGAGCGGCGCTGGACTGGACTTCGGGTTGCAACTCCGCCCAGGCGGCCTGTTCCCCCTTTTCCGCGCTGAGTTTCTGGAACTTGCCGAGGAGGCCGGCCGAGATCGGCCCGGCGGACTGGACGTAGTCGTGCATCATCTTGGTCTGCGCCGCGTCCTGTTTCGTCCATTCCTCGGTGAGTTTCGGGGCGATCGCGGGATTGATCTTGACGACATTGGCGAGCGTGGCCTGGCGGTCGAGTTTCCCATCCGGCCCCATGACGTAGGCTTTTTTCAGTGCCTGTTCATCCGCAAAATTCTGCTGCAACTGCTTGTTCTGCATCTGCTTCGTGTTGAGGTCGAGCGACGCCATCTCGCGCTGCATCGGCGCCGCATCAGCGGCGGCCTGCATCTGCTTGAGCTGGAGAACCTTCGCCGTCTGCCCGATGGCGTCATAGGGCGCCGGGGTCTGGACCTGGAGGGGGATGCTGGGATCAATAGCCATCTCGTTCTCCTTAACCCATGCCGCCGAAACCATCGGGGCCGCCCATCTGGAACGAGGTCACGGCATTGGGGTTGCCGGATGGCGTGAAAAGCTGGCTCATCAGGCGCTGGTTCATGTAGTTCGAGTAGGCGTTGTTCAACCCGGTACCCAGAGCATTGGCACTACCCACCGTGCCGGCCGCCGTGGCGTTGGCGCCCTGGGTGAGGTAGTTGCCGGCCGTGTTGGCCCCGGACATGCCGGTAGCGCCGATGCTCGCCGCGGTAGTGGCACCCAAGGAACCTAGATTGCCGGCCGCGTTCTGCCCCGATCCGGCGACACCGGAGAGGCGGCTGAGGATCTTGTCGTACTCGCCCGAGGCGTAGTCCTGGTTGTAGCCCATCAGGCTCTGCATCGTGTTCGAGGAGAGCTGCATGCCGCCGGCGGCGGCCGAGTTGTTGAGCGCGGTCGTGCCCTGGCCGAGACGGAACTGGTAGCCGGGGTCCATCTTCATGATGTCTTCCATCGAAGACTGGGTTTTGCCGCCACCGTTGTATTTCGGATTGGCGTCGATGAACTGCTGTAGGTCCTTTTGGTTCGGCAGCCATGCGTCCGGCAGGTCTGGGAAGCGCTGGCGCAGTTGCGAGATGTATTCGCGGGTGGCGGGATCGCTGAAGGACGGGGTAGCGGTATGGCTGACATTCAGGCCCAACATCCCGGAGAGCTTGTCGAGGGCGGCGCGCCCCGTATCCATGTACGGGGTCATGTTCGACGACGTCTGGTCGAACTGGCGACGCTGTTCCGCGATCGATGCCATCGTGGCCTGGTTCGACATGCCGGCGGCGTTCTGGGCGGCATTGGCTTGGGTGGAAGCCGCATCCCCGGCGGCATCGGCGCTCATCATCCCACCGACCAGTGAAGCGGCGCCCATCGCCAAGCCGACAAACGACTTCTCACCGAAGGCAGGGCCGCCAAAAGCATCGCCAATCGGGAATTCAGCGGCAAGCGCGCGCGCCTGGGATGGGCTGAAGTGGTGTTTCATCACAGGCCTTTCGAAATCGGATGCATTGGGGTATCGGCAGGCGCATCGGCGTCGAGAACTTCGCCCTCGATGTCGCGCGCGGCGTGGACGCACCAGAGCGCGGTACCGTCCTCAAGAGCGGTGAACTGGTGGGTCTTGTTCTTCTCGATGATGATGATCTTGGGGGCGCTGTACTCGGTCGTGACACCATCGACGCAGACACGGACCCGCCCGTTTGTCAGGAGAGACTGATGCCTGAAATGGTGACGATGTCCTGGGGCGGAATCACCGGCCTTCGCGAAGACATTCATCACGATGCAGGTGTTTTCGATGACCGAGATGCTGGTGGCAACATCAGCCATGGGGGCGTGCTCGAACCCGCTATCACCATAGGGTGCGGTGACAGTGGAGATGGGGTTGCTTTCGAAACGAGTGATGTGCGTCATACATTGGTCCCAGTCGCGTCCACCCAGGCGGCACCGGTCTTGTCGACCCAAATCGGTTTCCCTTTTGCCCCGAGGGAGGTATCGAAATACGGTCGTCCAACCCACAGGTCTTTCAGGGGGCGATTCGCGGTAGTGCCGGATTGCTGCGCGGCAAACGCGACGAGAAAAATCGTCTTCGCCCAGCCGAAGAAAGTTGCCGTAGGCTTCTGTCCGGGCACGATGTCACCATTGAATTCGGTTGGAGTCGGCATCAACCCCTCCCTGGCCGAAGAACGGCCTCGGCTTTGGTGATGACAAACTTCACCGGATCGGTCATCGTGATCTGATAGACGCCATCCCGGCACTGCCCCCAGCGCCGGGAGACGAGACGGATCAGGTATTGACCGACCTTCCCGAGACCGAACCAGCGCTCGATACCGTAGGTCCGGCCGCCATCATGGGAGTACTGGATCATGACCTGCGGGTCCGAGCCCTGGCCGGCCTGAAGCCCGACACCGGTCTCCATCTCGACCGTGAGTTCGTCGACAGTGAAGAGGTTGCCGTCCTGGCGGATGTGCCGGCTCCTGATCTGGCGCTTGATCGCAGTCCCGTTGTCGGTGTAGACGTTCGGGTTGATCTTGAAGATGTTGCCGGCGCTGTAGTCGGTGACGTAGGTGCTGTTGTTGAAGTGGACGCTCTGATTGGCGATGTGCCGACCAGTCAAGGCGACACCGGTCTGCACCTCGGACCAAATCGAGGTCGAGGCGTCGTATAGCAGGGACCGGCCAGCGGTCGGGAAGTTGATCTGGTAGAAGGAATGGGTATCGAGCTTGTAGCTGAGGGCGATCGCATCCGCGGTCGTCGAGAATGAGTTGATGAGGTTGGTGGTGTCGGGATCGGAAATCAGGGCATCGGCCAGTCCGGTCAACAGACGGACCTCAACCTGGGAGCCTTCATCGTTCTTCGCCAGGTAGGCGATGCCGCCACTCAAGGGGGCACGGCTGAATTTCGCGGCGAGGCCGTACTTGATCACGGCGCCCTGGATCGGCGCGAAGGGGAATGGTGAGAGCCCGGCGTTTTGCCAGGGCTCGATCGTCTTTTCCCCCCACAGCAGCCAGAACGTGAGGTAGGACTGCACGGCGACAAGATTGTCGGTGTTCGATTCGGCGGTGGCGAACAGGGCCGGCGTCCAGACCGTGCCGTCATAGCTCTTGCTGATGTAGTACTGCCCGGTACCGGGCCGCTCCACGGCGAAAAACCCGCCGAGGAAGTCGCAGGTCGTCGCCCCGTTCTGGAAATTCACATCCGTGATCTGGGCAAAAGTGGTGGTTCCCGGGGTGTAGGTGTACCCGTTGGTCCCATCCACGATCAGGAGCTGCGTACCGTTGTCCGACATGGAGACCGTACCGGAGGTGGTGTTCAGTGTCCCCCGGTTGATGATGGTGCCGGAGTTGTTGATGCTATAAAGACGGCCGGCCTGGACGATGTAGAGAAGGGTCCCGAAGACATAGGAGCCGCGCACCGGCGTGCTGCCGACGTTGACGAAAATCTCCGTTCCCGGGGTCCCATAGATGGCGATCTTCGTCTGGTCCTGATCCTGACGGATTTCGTAGTAGACGTTGAGGCGCCGCTGCGAGGTCACGGTGAGTGACTTGCTCGCGGTGGCGGAGCCGAAGAGGGGGATGGGCTTCAATCGTTCCCCGGCTGGAAGTAGAAAGTATTGGTCTCGCCGTCCTGTTCCCGGGCCAGGGCAAGAGCGGTGGTGTAGTTGTCCTGCATGTCCTTGGTGAATGTCGCGTTGAACATCGGCCCGATTTCCTTGGCCAGGCCCCAGACCAAAGCCCGGTACCAGCCCTCGGGAAAGTACGGGGTGTCCAGCGGGTTGACGAAGGTCTGGATCGGCTGCAGATAGACGATGTGGAGTCGCTTCGTCACGTCGGAGCAGCCGGCGACATCGGTGTAGAGGACCCCGTTGGTGAGCTGCGCCTCGTAGTAGATGCCCGTGGGGTCGGAGATGAACGACGGATCGACTTTTGACGGCAGGAATTCGTAGTCCTGCAGCGTCATCAGATTCATCGGGGTGTCACTGTTCGTCGAATCCCGGAGCACCACGGTCTCAATGTTGACGGGACGTTGCGCCTTGGTCGTGTAGTTGAAGACCGTGGCGCCGGAACTCGCCCGGCTCGGCAGGCCGGAGGCCAGATTGATCGTGCTGCCCGCCGGGGCGCCGTTGATCGTCGTCCAGAACAGCGCCCCGGAATCAAGGACGACGCCGATGTAGTCGCCGGCGGAGGCATTGGTGATGGAGCTGACCAGAAGCGCTGTTGCGGCGGCGTTGGCGGTCGCCGTGGTGGTACGGCTGTAGCTCGTGGTAGCCCAGTTGTCCCCGGATGGGCCGAGAGCATACTGTCCTGTCGAGTTCGAGAGGAAGAGGTCGGCGCGCTGGCGCGTCCACATCTTGAGACCCGGGGCGAAGTCAGCCTTCCCCATCCACTGCCGGGTCATCATGTTGAGGCGGAGACGGGCGTCCACGGTCTCCCCGGGGCTGGGGATCTGACCTTCCCCGAGTTTGCCGAGGTCGAGCATCGCCTGGCGGATGATTTCATCGCCGGAGACGCTGAGGACGTAGACGCCTGAAGTGGTCATGCAGCCTTCTTGAAATGGGCGTCGAGGATGACGTTCAGGATGTCGGTAACCCGATCAGCGGGGATCGCGGCTTGGCAGGAGGCGACGCCGGCCTCCTCGCGGTTGCAGTTGTCCCAGCTATAGTGGAGCTGGTGACAGGCTGGCGCCTCGTTCTCGCCACGGCCCTTGCAGGTCAGGGTCTCGGCCGCCAGGGGATAGACGTTGACCCAGTCGCGCGTCAGGTTCTGGTGTGTGGAATGGGAGAGGAAGACGATCTTCGGGATCGAGAGGCAGGAGGCCGCATTGAGAACCCCGGTCTCCGGCCCGATGACAGCATCGGCTTGGTCGAGGAAGGCCAGGGTCTCCCGGATGCTCCAGACGCCACAGGTCTTGTGGACCCTTGGCTCGTTTTCCCAGCCGGCCTCGAGCATCTTTTCCACGGGCCCGCCGCAGAACACGACATGGATACCGGGATGGGCCTGCATCAGGGCGGCGACGACGTTGTCCACATACGGCCAGGTCTTGTGCACCGACGACCCGGCGAGCACCCACAGCACGGTGAAGGTGCCCATCTTGGCCCGCTCCCGGCGCGCCCACTTCTTCTCGTCGTCACTGGCGAAAAACCTGATCTGCGGCTTGTGGGGAACCTGGGCGATGTCGTGCTGGAACTCGAGGTAGTTGTGGTCCAGCATGCGGTGACGCAGCATGGGGTGCCAGCCGTGCTGAATCCGGCCGGGAAGGGCCAGAAGCGTTCCCTCGACGGATTCGGAAAGATTGACGACGCGGTCGTACTTCTGGCCGATGTATTTCCAGAACGCGCCGAGTTCATGGTTCGGCACCTGGTCCTTGTCCTGAAGGATGACCTGGTCGATGTTGGGATCATTCTCGATCACGGCGGCGCCCGGCAGCGTGCTGTAGAGCGTGACGTGGTAGCCCTGGGCCTTGAGGCCGGCGAAGATCGAGGATGCCTGCATGAGGTCGCCGAACGCGCCGTAGCGGATCACGGCGACGGTCTTTTCCGGCTTCGGAGTCTTCCACCCCTGCCGCTGCTTGTCGCCGTGGATCTTTCTGAAGACGAAGAAGAGGCTGTACTCCTGGCCCTGGTCCCGCTTCTGGAACTCGATCAGGTCCCAGCCGCCGATCTTGCGCATCGCCTGGAGGACGCGGTCAAAGTTCACGTTCCACTTGTGGTCGGGGTTCGCATGGGTCTCGCCGACCTTCGGGTACTGGTCCTCATCCGGCAGATACAGGACGAGATATCCGCCGACCTTGATGAGGCGCCACCATTCCTTCAGGGCTGCCGGCACATCGGCGTATTCGATGTGTTCGAGGAGGTGCGAGGAGAAGACGCTGTCGTACTGTGCCGAGGCGAACTGGGCTAGGTCACGGGCATCCTTGATCCAGATATTGGGACGGGCCTGGATGCCGAAGAGGCCCGCATCGGCGTTGTTGTCGAGACCGATGAAGTGCTCGAAGGGCTTGACGGGACCACAGCCGATGTCGAGGACCTTACCGCGGGTGAAGGGCACGATTTCCCAGCGGATTTTCAGGGATTCACCGCCCTGGGGATCGTCAGGCCGCCACATGCTTTTCCTTCGGTTTGGTGCGTTCGCGATACGCGGTTTCGGTGGGGATGCGGCAGCCGCGGGCGTCGTAGAGTCTGCCGGCCTGCTCATACGTCGCCGTCCGATGCCCGTAGACGCGGGCATACGGCAGTGAACGGTTGAGTTCCGGTTTCACGGCTGCCATGTTCAGTTCCGATCGAGGTAGTTGTTGCGCTCGACGAAGCCGCCGGCGTCGCCGTAGAAGTGGTCGACGTGCTCGCCGGTGTACTGGTCGTCCACCATGCCGAGGTCGTGTTTGGTGAAGCCACGACGAAAAGCCTCGGGGTTGGAGTCCTTGGTGACATCGGTCTCGCCGGAAGTCACGAGAGGCATCTGGTCGTTATCGACGACCGGGGAATCGATCTGCGGCGGCGGCAGACGCGCCGGGTCACGGATCGGGTAGGTGCGATGAGTGGAGGCCACGCTGGCCCAGGGCTCGCCGGCCTCGTCTTTTGCCGGGACGGTGATTTGGAACTTGTCGGTCAGGATTTCGCGCATGTTCTTTCCTTTGGGGAAAATCCCCGGGTTGCCCCGGGGAAACCGCCTTACTCCTCGATGTCGCGCACCGGCCACGGGGTATCACCGGGGAAGGTGACGCCGCCTTGGTAGGTGCGCAGGGGCATGTCGTTGATGTCGGCGTAGGCCTGGTCGTTGATGTCGGGGCCCGGGGGGAGTTGGTTGAACATCGCCGCCTCGCCGTAGGGGGTACCCTTCTTCACGAAGCAGTCGCCGCTGGCATCGAAGCCGGGGTCGTCGAGGTTGACGCCCTTCTGGATCGACTCCATGCCCTCGATGGCGCCGTTGATGGCGGCGCCGCCCTTGCGGTACTGCTCGAACGCGTCGGTGTTGGAGAGCTTGGTGTTGCGGTCGAGGATACCTTCCTGCTTCGCCGCCTCCTTGCTCTTGGGCACGCGCGCGCCGTCGTTGGTGGTCATCTTCGCGGTGTTGATGCGACCGACCATGCTGCCGCTTTTGCTCATTTTCATGATGGCTCCTTAGGCGCTGACGTTGGCCAGGGTGGCGTACCCGAACTCCAGCTCGGGGATGCTGGTAGCGGTGGCGTCGGTACCGTTGGTCATGTAGATGACATCGCCAGCGACCAAGGCCACACCGCCGGTCCCGAAGCTGGACCAGTTGTGGGTGATGCCGGCGCCGACGCGGAACGTGGCCCCGGTGGTGGTGGCGGTGCCCGACACGCGGAACGGCGTCACCAGGGTGGCGGCGGTCGTGGTGTTGGTGGAAACCACGCCACCGACGGTGTCGGTCGTGGTGTAGGTCGAGGTGCCGGCGACGACTTGGAAAGCGCCCATCGACAGCAGTTGCTCGTCACCGCGGGCGACGTAGCGGCCGAAGGTGCCGCCCGAGCCGGCGGCGGAGACAGCCAGGGCCTGGCGGTAGCGGGTCGACTGGTACAGGGCCGCGTCGTAGGCTTGGTTCTTGGTGGGTTGCAGTGACATGATTCCTCCTTAGGCAGCGGAATCCCACTTCACAATGCGGGCATTGGAAGCGAGGGTTTGGACGATGCCGAAGCCGCCGAGGTAATACCAGGCGACGCCCTTGGAGCGACCGTAATCGGTCGGGATCTTGCCGCGCATCTCTTCCGGCACGGCGATGGCTTCCGCCACGGTGTCGTTGCCGAAGAAGAAGATCCAGTCCGACTTGGCGTTGGACCAGGCCGTGCCGGAGATGCCGTCGGTGGAGATGCCCTTGACGATGTTGGTCTGCTCGACGTATCGGCAGTTCTCGTAGCGGCCGATCTCGCCGTTCATGATCAGCTTGAAGCCGGTATCCGAGTACTGGTGGATCGTCTCCAGGTTGTTCTTGAACGAGCGCAGGGTCGTCGGCCAGGCCAGCGAGTAGTAGTCGTCGCCGATGTACGCCGGAATGTTGCGTTCCTTCATCGCGTCCACGATCGACTTCGCGTGGTTGTTGTTGAACGCGATGCTGTTGGTCAGCGTCGCCGTGCCGTTGGTGGTCAGCACGATCGCCGCAGTGTCGGTGCCGCCGGTGGGGACGGCGCGCAGCGGGGTTTGGTTGAATTGCGACCAGGCCGAGCGGTCGAAGGTTTTCACCGCGTCGTTCTTCAGCACCTTCTGGATCAGCTCCATCACCGGAAACTTGGAGAGGTTGTCCAGCTTGCCGGAGTACGGGACGCTGTTTCCCAGCTCCGTGATCGTCAGGGTGCCCTGAGTGATCGTGAAGTTGGTTTCCGGCATGGTGTTGGTTTCGGTCAACACACCGCCGGGGGTTGCGACGTCGGAGAAGACGTCCCAGGTGAAAAGATCACCCTTGCGCTTGCCTTGCTGGGAGGCGTCGCGCACGTCGGCGAACTGGCGGAACTTCACCAGCGGCTGCACCGCCATGCGCAACACGTTCGAGAGTTGGCGGCTGTACATGAAGCCGCCGAGGCTGTTAACAGCCCATACTTGCCCTGCCATGTTGAATATCCTTTACTGGGTTTGGCCCCGCGCTTTCGCCATGCTGGCGATCACCGCGCTTGGGCTCTCTTCCTGATCGGGTTCGGCCGGCGCCGCCTGCCGGGCGTTGGCCCGTTTCAGCGTGACGACCTCTGCTTTGCGCTGGACCTTGTCCTCGGCGGCCGTATCGGGCTTTTTCCCGAACTTGGCGCGGAGTTCCGTGCCGATCTTCGAATACCGATCCCAGTACGAACTGGTGTCCTTCGCCTTTACCAAGGCGTGGTCTCGCGCGAAGGCCATCTGCTGCAGGTCGGGATCGTTGAAGATGTCCGAAAACTCGGTCTTGTAACGCTCGAATGCCTGGATTTGGCGGATGCGGTCGTCGATCACGTTGGCGTCGGCCTCAAGGGATGGACGCTGTTTCATGACCTTTCGCAACGCTTCAGCAGCCTCTTCTTCGGTGCCCATTTGTATGGCGCGGACAAGCGCCACGGGATCGAGGTCGTCACCAGCGCCCTGTTCGGGTGGCTGGCGGCGTTCCTCGGCGCCCCGCAATTCTTCGGCTTCGCGACGCATGCGCGCCGCTTCCTGGAACTTCTCGTCGGCAGCGTCGGCTTTCTGCGCGCGCTCGATGAGTTCGGCCTCGGTCAGTTCGACGTCCTGTCCGTTGACCTTGATCTTGAATTTCTTCGGCTCCTCGGCGGCCGAAGATTCTTCCTCTTCAGCCCCTTCGGCGGCCACGTCCGCCTGTTCGCCTTCTTCAACGTCACGAAAGTCACTCGCCTCGTCCATGCGCTCATCGTGGCCCTGGACAAGCCGGGCGCGGGCGTCGTCGTGGGGGTTGCCCTCGCCGACGACCTCTTCCTCACCGCCGGTGCCGCCGACGTCTTCCTCGTCGCGGTCCTTCCAGTAGCCACGGGCGATCAGGGAACGCTTGATGTGCGAGAACATGGTCAATCTCCTTCGAGTAGGTTGAGTGCCTGGCGTCCGTCAACGATTGCGTCGGCCAGCCATTGTTGGATGCCTTCCAAGGCGGCGATCCGTGCCTGAAGCTGTCCGATGCGACGCCAGCGCCAAGGGGAGACGCGTTTCAGTTGGTCGAGCATCTCCTCCACCTCGGACTCGGCGCGCCGTACGATGTGCTTGCCGACGTCACCCTCGATGAAGTCCTCGACCTGCTTGCCGAAGACCGCGCTCCTGACGATGGGATCGTTGGGGTCAAGCTGCATTGCTCATCTCCTGCATGAGAAGGGGAGCGGCGAACTGGGCCAGGGCACGACGGTTGTCGTTGTGGTCCCTGAGCGTCTGCACGGTGACCTTGGCGGCGTTGTCCCTGTGGGCAATCGCGATCTTGGTGACGTTGTTCTCGTGGGCGATGCGCTCCTTGGTCTGGCGCTCGTCACCCTTGTCCTTGAGCTTGATGCCGGCCTGTTGCAGGGTCTGCTGCATCTGCTGGATCTGGGCGGCCATTTGGGCTTTTTCGGGATCGTCCTGCTGGACGAAGCGGGTGCCATCCTGGTGCCCCATCAAACCGGAAATCTCCTGCCAGACCGCGAGCATGTTCAGCCCGGTCTTGGACTGGAGGTTGACGGTGGCGATCTGCTGGTAGCCCTGGACACCGAACATGAACTTCTGGAGCTTGGCGTTGGGGTCGGTGGCACCCATGCCGACGTTGACGCGGACAGTCAGTTCCTGCATCAGCAGTTCGTCGGTGACCCGATCGATGCCGAATTTCTGGAACAGTTCGCCGCGCTTCGCCGCCAGGGCGATGATGACCTGGTCGGTCTCGTAGTACTGCTCCAGTAGCACCAGATGCCGCAGCACCTTCTGCACGAAGGTCTCGGAATAGGTGCGGAGGAGATACTCAGTCAGCGGCGACCCGGCCCCGGCCATGAGCTGCATGACCTTGCCGGGCTCGTTGCCCTTGCGGGTGAGTTGCGCCGCGGCGGGGTTGAAGTTGCCCAGGAGATCGTCCATGTCGGCATTGACGCGGTCCTGCTCGGCATAGGCAGATTGCGTCACATCCGGCCAGTTGACCTCCTTGATGTCCGCTTCCGGGTCATCGGCCATGGTGACGCCGCCGGGGACGTTGCGGACCAGGCTGGCGAGGTCGACATTCTTGCCGCGCTTGACGAACCACTTCTTGTTCAGGACGAACTTGACGTTGTCGAGGCGTTGATTGACGATCTCGTTGGCGGTGTCCTGGAGGCCGGCGGAGAGTTCGGGAACCCCAGACGGCATGACCTTGTGGGTTTCCAGGATGGCGCAGCCGATGACGTAGTCGCGCTTGCCATGGAAAACTTCCTCCTCCAGGGGGACGACATCGGTGAGCATGGCGACATCACCGAGCAAGTAGAACAACCAGTCCTGACCCTTGCGGCGGTGGATGTGGCGCTGAATCCAGACCACCTCATAGTCGGCGATGGAGCGGCCGTCACCATCCTGCGGGTCTTCGCGGTCCTTGTTTCGAGCCAGACGGGTGCTGTCGGCCTTGGTCTGGGCGGCCTGGCGGATCATGCCGTTGCCGAATTTCTTCCAGTGGCCGTTGTCCATCATCTCCTTGACGTCGCAAACGAACATCGGGATCAGCTCGATGATGTAGGGCGACGTCTCCACCGGGTCCACCCAGGAGGCACCGGGATCGAAGCGGATGTTCTCGATCGGGATCAGATCGACGCATGGCTTGTCGGCGTCGGTGTCCCAGTACGGGCGCGCCGCAACGGTGCCGACGGTCTGAGCGTCCTGGATGCCGCCGAGCACGATCTGGAACCAGGGGATGGACTTCTCCAGCCGGTAGCGGAGCAGTTCCTTGAGCACGACCGCGCTCGCCACCTGGGCCTTGTTGCTCTGGTCCTCGGCCTGGATGTCGGTGGTGTCGAGGTTGGAGAAGAAGGCGGCGGCGGCGGCGGATTCGTTCTTGCGGATCACCGACCGGGTTTTCGGACGGTAGACGTTGCTGCGCTTCGCGTACGCCGGGCTGACGTACTTGGAATCCATCGGATGCTGGTTGTTGAACGCTCGGATCGCGTCTTCCCACTTCTTGCGATAGTTGCTATCGACGTAGGAGGTGCTGAACTCGTAGGCTTCGCGGCCGAGCTGGAGCCAGTTGACCGCCGGCGCTTCTTGCTGCGGCTCGGTCTCCTGCTCCTGTTCGGGCTCCTCGTCGCCGGGCGCGCCCATGGTCTCCGGGGCGTCCTCGCTGTTCATGAGGTCGCCACCGGGCAGGCGCCGGCCTTCAGCGGGGATGCGGGGATCGGCCACTTACGCAGTCTCCAGCGCCACAGGCATATCGCCCTTCCAGGCGCTCCGGGGAAGCCCGAGACGCTCCAGCCATTCCCCGCCGCCGTCCTTCACGGCCTTCTCGATCTCGCTGATGCTCCCGGCCTTGGCGCAGTCCACGGTGAAGCCGTGGTTGTCGATGAGCTGTTGCAGGGCGAGGTCCGGCGCCATGATGCGGAGCTTGATGCACAGGGCCAAGCCCGGCATCCAACCCACCATCCACCAGTAATTGGGGTAGTGCTTGGCCAGGAGCTGGGCGGCCATTTGGGCGATCAGCTCCATCTGCGCGTTCTCGGCGTCCGGGGTCTTCTCGGCGGTGACGAGGTAGGGGATCATGCGGCCTCCAGGATCAGGCGGCTGGCACTTCCGTAATCCATGACACGGCCGTACAGCGGGCCGCTCAGGCGCAAGGCGATCTGATGCAGAGCGCCGGCGCGCGATCCGGCGATACGGTTCGGCCGCCATGCCTTGAACTCGGCGAGGTGGGCCTGGAATTCCTCGGTGAAGCGAAAGTGCGGCTCGGCGATGTAGTTGGTCCACCAGGCCGCAGCGCCACCCTCAAAGGCAAGTTGGCGCTCGACATGCACGGCTTCATGCGCCTGCAGGCCGCGCGATAGCGATGGGCCCGTCGGGTTGTAGACGGTGTCGCCATAGGTGAAGATCACGCCCTTGCCCTTTGCGTCGGGGAAAGCGGCGGCGATCTGCTTGAAGTTCGGCGGGTAGCCGCGGACGATCTTCATGCGCGAACCGTGTCGAGCAGGAGGGTGTCGCGCATGATGCGCTGCGGCGTGAACGGCAGCGGCACATCACAGTAGATGACGTCGCCAAGGCGATACCAGGCGCCCTCTCGCACCTTGATCATGCGCAGGTGCTTGTTGGCCTCGTCCACTTTTTCCTGGGTATCCAGGACAGTCTGCTTCCGCTCATACAGCGGCTGGCGCGCGGCGGCGAGACCGTAGAAGAATTTGGATGCGCTCATGTGCGTCGGTAAATCCCGGTGTTGTACTGGTCGGTACTCTCGAACTTCGCTCCGTTGCCCATCTGGTAGGCGGTGTCCGGCACGGTCCACTGGTCGCCCCATTGCTCGAGCACGAGGGAGCGCCAGTTGATCGATCGCGTCGTCACCTTGGTGCCGAGTTCGGGGGGGATCGGGGGCGTGGCCATCAGGTGCCTTTAACCGGCGGACAAGGATGCTTGCAGACAGACCCGACGCCGTTCTTGAACTCGGGGTCTATGCAGACCACGCAAATCTCCCGGACTTCGGCTACTGCGAAAGGCTCCGAGAGACGAGCCAAACAAGCCGCGTTCTGGCAGACCATGATGGAAGGAGGAATCAAGTCCATGACGGCTCCAAGTTGCGGGGATCGGATTCAAACGCCTTCCGCTTCTGCTCCTCGGAGCGGAGATCGGCAACGTTGGTGGTGTCGCCCATGGCCTGACCGCGCCCATCGAGGTCACGGGCCCAGGACCAGAACGACTGGTGCGTCGGCTTCCAGTTGCTGTCGCTCACGTGAACTCCGGCTCGAGCGAACGCTCGTCCACCACAATCGGCGGCGTCGGCTCCATGTCGTAGATGCGGGAGGCGGCGTCCACCAGGTCTTTTAGGCCACCGAACGGGAAGTAGTGGGCCTGCACCTTGAACTGTTCCCCGACGTTGTAGATGGCGCCCTCCCCGTCCTTGCGCTTGATCGGGCGGGCGATGCGGTAGGCGTGGCCGGTGCCGGCGATCTTCTGCTGGTTCCGGGTCAGGGCTTCGTCGCGCGTGGCGTAGGGGAGGAAGAACTTGTGGCCACGGAAGTCGGGACCGAGACGCTGGACGCGGTCCACCTTGGAGCCGTCGCCATCGCTGGGCCAAGCCAGTTCGACGATCTCGAAGCTGCGGCGCTCGACCTTCATGCGCTCGCCGAAGTAGTCGAGGTCGGACTGGGCGCCGAACTTCTCGTAGCCGGCGCGCACGGACTGGATACCGGGGACGTGACGCCATTTCCAGTACAACCCGGAGAACTTCTCCCAGCGCTCCTGGAGGTCCATCTTGTGGTTGAAGCCGTCGAGGAGGTACTTGTTGCCGGCGTAGTCCAGGCCGATCACCACAATGGCGGTGTTCGCGCTGTCCTTCTTCTTCGATCGGGCCGGATCGCAGAGGACGTAGCAGGTCAGCGTATTGGGGCGGATCTCGTAGGTCTGGAGATCCTCGACGTTGAACATGCGCTGCTTGCCAGCGAGCGGGTTCTGCAGCATCTGACAATTCTTGGAAGCAAAACCCCAGGCGATGTAGTTGCCGGTGATGGTTTGAATGTTGTAGACCGGCACAGTGCCGAGACTTCGACGAGAGACAACCTTTTCTGGCTTGGTCCGGCTCTTGCCGCCGATGTGGCAATACAAAGAGTCCGTGAGCGCGCGGGCTTTGGCCGGCTTGGCATTGAGTAGGAAGCGATGGCGCATGTCGCGGCCACCCTTCAGGATGAACAGCGTGGAACCCTTGCTATTACCGTGAGGCGATCGCTCGTATTTGGAATACTTCAGGCCGAGATCTTCCAATACCTCGCCGATACGAGCATGAACCTCCGGGTTGTGTTGACCGCTCTGGGTGATGACGATCTGCCCGCTTGGCCCAACAGTGCCCTCGCCGTCCATGATTCCAGCAAGGTATTGCCACTTAAGCTCTTGCTCATGGGCCAGGACTTCCGGTAGCTCGGACACTCGGTACAGCCGCTTCAAGTCACGCTTGCGCATGGAGCCCAGCGCCGCATACACACTGTGGCCGTCCGTGCCGCTACGCTTCGTCCACCATTTGTGGTCTTCGGTACATCGCACCACCGAACCGCATTCAGTGGTGTATTCAAAGCACTCCTTTTGCTGGCAGTTGATGGCCACGACCTCGGTACGCACCAGGAGAGCGCACTGCCCTTTACCGACTCCAATTTCGTACCCGACAACAAAATCACCGACACGGACATCTTCAATGGGCTTGTAGGACCAGTCCGCCATTAGCACCGGGGCACCAGCACCATGGCAGGCGATTGTCGATTCACCCTGGGCGAGCAGCTTCGCGTTCCAGACCGCCTGCGGGAAGTAGACGGGCTTTCCGGTGATGGTGCCGTCATCCGTGGCCGGCCGAAGCCGCGGCACGACGGCGCCGCGCTTCATGATCTCTTCGTAGGTGTCGGCGTAGCTGTAGCGGGTGCCGACGTGCCATTTCCGGCCGTTGATGGTGCTGAGGTTGTCCGAAAGCTCCCAGGCCTCGGTGGTGTTCTTGATCTGCTCCGGGGTGTTCACGCTTTCCCGAGTCACGACATCGTCGTAGATGATGAGCGGGAAGTGCGCGGAGGTCGGCTGCCCGTCGGTCAAGCCGTGGGCTTCGATCGTGGCTTCCTTCGGGTTGCTCTTGCGTTTCACGATGAGGCCGCCATCAAGCGACCAGCCCGGCGCCTCCTTTTCCGGCTGCGACCAGAGGATGTCCTCGAACGCCGCCTTCAGGATGACGTTGCTCTCCAGCTCGCGCTTGATCAGCGACAGGAATTTCCGGGCGATGCCCTTGGTGTGGCTGAAGATGCCGATACGGATTTCCTGGTCCTTGAGGACTTCCTGTATGGCACCGCCCTGCGTGATGATCCCGGACTTGTGGTGCTCGCGGCCCCAGAGGTCAAGATGGCCATCCGGCGATTCCTCGACCTCGCGGCATCGGTCGTAGACCCAGGGGTGCAGCATGTCGACACGGCCGAGGATGCGTACCAGCAGGTAGTAGCGGTCAACAAGACACAGGGCCCGGATCGCGGCCAGGTCAGTCCGGCAGCCATCGAACTCATCCCAGGCCGGGAGAAGCTTCTGCAGGGGGAGGCTGTGGAACTCGCTCATTCCTCGCCCTTGATCTTCTTCACAAGGTCGGCGGCCTTGTCCATCGTGAGCTGGAAGCCGCCGATCGCGCCGGAGTGGTCGATCTTCTGGACGTCACGCCACTTCGCCGGTTGGCGGTTCTTCAGCCAGAAGATGCAGGCGACCGTGTCCGGCGGGTAGTGCTTCGTGATCTCGGTCTTGATGACCGTCCCCTGGTGCACGGCGATGTGCACATCCGGGTGGGAATAGCCCATGGCGCGCGAAAAAAGCCGGTCGGCAACCTTGGCGTCCGATTCTTCCCTGCCTTCTTTTAGGGCTCTTGAGAATTCCGGGTAGTCGACGCGCCATTTGTCGACGGTCGATTCCGAGACGTGAAACGAATCCGCTAGGTCCTTGATGGTCGCACCGAGCCTGCAGAGTGATAGCGCCTGCGCGGCATATTCCGGCTTGTAGGAGGACGGGCGACCGGCGGGCATGTCAGTCCTTTTCGTCCTCGTTGGTGCGCACCAGGCCAGGATTCTCGCCGCCCTGGTCGTTGGTTTCGATGGTGGGCGTACTGGCGGGGGCATCGTTGGCCTCGGCCGCCTTCTGCGCCATGGCACCGTTCCAGCCGGCTTCGAAGCAGGCGCGCAGGCCAGCGGCGTGGTTGGTGCTGACGTGCTGCTTGTAGAGATTGTCGAGTTGGCTATCGTCCATGGGGAGTTCCTTGGGTTGTGGGGTCAGAAGTGCACCGAAGCGGCTCATAGCGCTGAAGATCGCGCCCGGACCAGCAGCGGCAATCAGCGCTCCACACATCAGGAGTCCCCGGAATAGTTCGAGTAGCCGTCGTAGGCGGTCAGCGGGCCATAACCGGGGCCACCGCCGGCGAGGTGGTTGCGGAACTTGGCAGCGAGGTCCGTGTTCTTGCTGCGTACCAGGCCGGCGTCGAAGTCGTAATCCCCGGTGATGTTGGGGACTTGCCGGTGGGTCGGCGGGCAGCACTGGTGTGCTTGAAACCCCTTGGGGTTGCGCATGGCGAGGTCACTCCGTTGCGGAATGACTGTCTATATATCGCTTATTTTTTCTGCTGCGGTTTGATATCTCAAACGATGCGCAGATATTTTGCGTTTAAGATCAACGGGCCGGGCTGGTGCCTGTGGTTAGGGCGACCTTTACGCCGGCTCCGTCGAAGTCCCGCATACCTTGGAATGCAGGGCGCGCAACGCCTCCCCATCGGGATGGTTCGGTACCGCCCCGTTGGCCCAGCTATAGACGGTGTGCTTGCTCAACCCGCCCAGGTCCATGCCGATCTGCCGCAAGCTGATCCCGCGGGCCTGAAGCTCGGCAATCAGGCGCGAGAAGTCTTGCGGAACCGGACGCTCGAAGGCCAATTTACCTACCTTCTTGCGCAAACCTGAGGAGCTTTTTCGCGCCTTTCAGGATTGAATCGACATCCATGTTGCCGGATATGTCTTTGGACAGTTCGAGGCAACGCACCCGGAGATTCATCTTGTCGAACTCGGAAAGTTGTTCGGTCGTATCGGCTTGTTCTCTTTGCTCCGACGGCTTGTCACTGACTTGATTCATGGTGATCTCCTAGTGCGGGGTTTGCTCGAAAACCGGCTCGTTCGCCGGCGGAATGCCCATCTTGGATTTCTGCCGCTCCAGCGATTCGATCGCCAGGCCGAGCTCATCCTGCGTCATCACCATGTCGGCGTCTGGGTTGGCAGGAAAACGAACGAGAAGCGTGATCTTGGCGTCCGGGACGAAGCAGGCCGCGATCTCGTTGAGGTTGGCGCCGATCTTGGCGTGGAGGGCGTGGATCTGTTCGGGGGTCATCTGGCTCATGCTGGCTCCTTCGGTTGTGGCGCGACTTCCGCCAAGTGGGCGATACAGGTGTTTTCCGTGCAGCAGTTCTCACATACGGTGAGCACCAGAGGTTTCTCGTACATCGGCTTGGCCAAGTCCTCGTCTGGCCCCATGACGGCCGCCAGGACGGCGCCGAGTTGCAGGCCGAGACCCTGCTGGCGCCGGCAGGCCGCCATGTCGAGCCCGAAGCGCTCGACCGTGACGCGCCAGAACAGGGGAAGGCCGGATTCGCCAATCCTGTGACCGCAGATGTTGCAGAGAACATGTTGGCGGAGTTCAGCTTCCTTCATACCGCCTCCCCAACGGCTCGCCGCACCTTGTTCCAAGGCCTGAATCGTTGCAGCACCTTCAGGTCCGGCCAGTCGCCAGTGAATTGCAGGGCCCGATCATCCAGCGTCACGGTCGCCGGCGGCTTGAACAGGGGAAAGCTGATCTTCCCCACGATCCGGCGCACCGTGGCGGCCGCTTCATCCGCCCACGGATCGGCGAACATGCTCTCGGCGATGTGATCACGGAGAAAGGTGGCGCAATCGTCATAGCTGGTGCCAGCGGCCGCGACCAGGTGGCCACGCAGCCAGCGCTTCATCGCGGCGCGGCCGAGCCATTGATGGGACCGGGAACTGTGGATGGCGACCTGGAAGGCATCCTGCGCCGCCACCAGGAATTCCAGCGCGCCGGGTACTGGCTCGTCCGGAATGGTGCGGGCGTTCTTCCAGGGCGTCGTGTAGCTGTGGAGGACGCCGTCGAAGTCGAGGCTGAGGATGGGGCGGAAGGACATCGCTGCTCCAGTCAGAATGGCTGCGCGCCGAGCGCCGCCGGCACGAAACGGTGATATGCGGTCAACGCGACGCCCAGCGCAGGCCAAGCGTGGCTGCTGACGCCATACAGCGGGCCGGGCTGGCCCTTCGTTCCGATTTGCGGTGTCTTCCCGCCGCCGGTGGGCTCGTAGAGATCGATCAGTGCCTGCCGTACGTTCGGGTCCTTGGCGCGCGGGGAGCCGCAGAGGTGCATCTTCACGTCCTTGCGGTAGACCAGGGTCACCGCTTCCGGATCGTGCCAGACCTGCATGAAGCGGCCGATCCATAGGCAGGTCTCGAAGACCTCCTTGCCGACTGGCATGCCGTAGCTGGCGATCATCTCGATGGCGAGGCGGCGGCCGTCCCGGGGCTGGTCGCGGACGATGCCGAGAATGCCGAGGTTTTCGGAGATACCGCTTTCCAGGACACGCTGGTCTTCGGTGAGCACCCAGCCGCTTTGGGTCGTGCCAGGATCTATGGCGAGGATTTTCATTTCTTGATCCAGTTCACGTAGACGCCCTTACCCCAGGCGTAGGAGTAGAGAAAGCAGAGACCAAACATGCCGTATTGCTCCGCGGTCCACGTGGCATAGAACCAGAATGGCTGGCCAACAATGCCGAAAATACAGGCCCATTTGCGGCGGGCGGCGCTAGCGTCCTGGCTTAGCCATATGCCGATGACGCCGAAAAGAGCGATTCCGAGCTGGGCGATCATCCGCGCACCGCCCAAGCAATCGCGAAGAAGATGCCCAAGATGACGATGGCGCCCGAGATTTCCTTGACGATGGCGAGCCAGTCAGTGGGGCACATAGCTATCTTTCGCGCAGTGCTGCGTTACATCAGCGGCCGGCGCATTCTCGCGGAACGCCTCGTTCGGCACCCGGCAGAGATAGTGCAGGCGATTGGCGGCGCAGTAACGGCGGAAGGCCCATTCCGGAGAATCACCGACCAGCATCTCGATGGAATGACCAGTGGTGCCGCCCTTCCAGGAACCTTTGCGCTCACCGACCTCACGGTCGAATTCCATGGACAGGCTGCGGCGAATAGTCGGTTTCTTCAACAGGGACAGCCACTTGAACCAGCCCTCGCCGGCGCGCCACTCCCGCTCATCGATGTGGCAACGGGCGTTGATATGCTCCAGGTCGTAGTCCTGGAAGGCGAAACTGATTTTCTGGACAGCGTCTTCGGCTTTCCGCTGACTCGAATAGGAGTCGTGCCAGGTACCAGCGACGCGCGCCGCCTTTTGCAGGCGCCTGGTGTCGCGTTCCAGTTCTGTGAAGTGGTGCTGGCCGTCGAGGTGGTAGAGGCTGAAGCGCACGAACCGGCGAGCAGCCCAGGGCAGAAAATAGACCTTTGATTTCGTCGTGTTGCTGTCGTGCGTCTGCGGCCCAAAATGCAAATGCAAGGCCTCGCGGTCGACGCTGAAACCGTACTCGCGCTCGAACCATTCCGACCAGCAACCACCGGCGGGGTCTGGCGTCCTGACGCCTTCGATCCATGTGACGCTCTCATGCAGCACTTCCCACGGCCGGATCAGGGCTGGCAGCAGGATTGCCAGCGACCACATGCGCCAGTAAATCAACAGATGGCAACGCTTGATCGCATGCTGGTAGTCTGTGTCAGGCGTCCCAGAATCGAGCATGACGCGCAATCCATTCCATGGACGCTCCAACTTGCGAATGATCCAGAATTTCATGTTCGTTCCTTTCAAAGAATTTCGGAGAGGGGCACGCCGATCTCGCGCGCCATCTTCAGATCCTCGATGCGCTTCCGGGCAGCGATCACTTTTTCCGGCAGGTAGTCGCGCGGCGGAAGTTGCGGGTGCTTGTGCCAGGAGTCGAAGCTTTTGCCGTTCCTTGGCATGGCGTTGTGGGTGGATTTGCGGCCCATCAGATCGGCTCCTCGACCAACGATTCCGGGAAGTACTTGACCAACTCGGCGTGCGGGCTCGGCAGGTACTGCATTGATTTCCCGTCGTACCAGAACAGGAACTTCCCCTCCCATCCACCGTTGTGCCGCTGCTTGTCGATGATCAGTTCGACATCCGGCGCCTTGTGGTCGTAGTCCTTGCCGGATTCCCGCAGCTTTTCCTTGGTCTTGTTGCGCCAGGTCGTGATGACGTTATCGACCTGGTCGGTGATGGAGCCGGAGCCCTTGGCGTCGAACTTGCCGGGCTTTTTGGTCTCGTCGTCCAGCTTCCGGCTGTGGTGGATGAGGTGGCAATGCATGCCGGTTTCTTCGGCCAGCGAGCACATCTCGGCGACGAAGTCTTTCTGCCCGTTGTAGTCGTCCTCGCCCTTGACGCACTTCATCAGCGAATCAACGAAGAAATGCTTCACCCCTTGGCCGGCCATGTAGCGGCCGCAAGCGATGATTCGCTGCCAAGGCGTGTTGCCGTGGCGGTCGTAAATCCAGAACCGGCCATCGGTCCAGTTGTGGAAGCGCTCAACGAAGTCTTCGCCCATATCGGAACCGCAGAAAGCCTGCCGGCACATCCGGTCCAGGGTCATGAGGGGCTTCATTTCGAGCGAGGCCAGGCCGCAGGGTTCATCGGCCATCATCAGGTCGAGTTGCACCTGGGATGTGACCAGACTTTTGCCGTGCCCGCTGATGCCGAGCCACAAACTGACGCCACCGGGCACGAACCGGAAGAACTCGTGGGTTTTGGCCCAGCCCATCCTCGAGCCGGTCTTGCGGATCACACCGCCGGATCGGACCAGGGAGAGGTGTTCGCCGAGCCAATTCGACGCAGGAAACACGACTTCTCCATCATCCTCCGGCTGCATGTAGCGGCTGATGTCGATGGAATCCTTCACGACTTGCATGGAACCTCCAGGTGCGCGGCGCCGCGCGCGTATTCTTCGTTCATGATTTCACCCCAGGGCGAGAGCCAGATGGCCACCCCGGGGCCCTCGTAGCGCTTCTGCCAGGTAGACCGGATCAGGCGGGCGTTCCGCTTCTCCAGGGCCTCCTCCATGCGCGCATCCGCCGCGGGCGTGTCGGCCATCACCCAGGCGCCTTTTTTCAGGTCCACATCCCAGACCTGCAGGAGCGAGGCTTCGTGCGCCGCCAGGGCGAGAAGGGTGCGGCGCGCGCCGACGCCTTCGCGCAGCCAGACATGCGTTTCCAAACCGGCGAGGAAGGTCCAGTCGTAGGCGACCTCGGGGTCGGCGATCACCAGCGGCCCGTCGAACGCCGACAGGCGGCCGATCAGGGAGACCAGCACCGGCAGTGCTGGCCGTTGCCCGTTGAGACGCATTTCCAAGATGGGCTTGGCGCCGATGGGACGCGTCATATCGCAGCGCCCTCCACCTGCCCCGAGAACAGGCCGGGCTCGGTGTCATCAAGCCATCCCTTGGCGTTCAGCCAGGTCGCCGGGTGCTGGATGTAGCGGCCGCCGTCCTTTTGCCAGTCCACCGAAGTCTTGGCCCGCCGCACACCCTCGAAAATCTGGGCTTGCAACTGCTCGTCCGGTTTGATCTTGGCCCAGGCTTTTTCCGCTGCGCCCTTGCTTTTCTTGTTCGGGTAAAGCTGCCAGAAGGCATCAAAGCCTGCCGACTCAGTGTCTTTATCTTCTCTTCTCTCCTCTTCTCTGGTCCGCTTTTTGTCCGCATCTGATGCGGACGGTAATGCGGACGCTCGGGACTCTCTTTTGCGGTCGGCCTCTTGCGCCCGGCGCTTCGCACTGGCCCCGTTATGCTTCGTAAACTCCGGAAAACAAACGCCTTTTTCGTTTTGCTCGATCCAGCCAACATCGGCCATGGCTTGGCAAAAGCCCTGCCAGCCGATTTCCTCGTCAATCAAGGAAAAGCTGTACGCGTCCAGCGTACCGTCCTCGGTTTGCTCATCTGCAAGGCACCAAACGGCATGCAGCGCGCCAATGATGCGAAGCCTGTCCGCTTTCAATGCGGACGCGATGCGGACAACTTGCGGACTGCGCCGAAGATCGGTGCGCATCTTGATCCAGTCGCCTGACATGTAATTGCTGCCCTCGGTTACTTCTGGTTCCGCAGATCAAAAGCGGGAAATTGCTCGCGAAGTTGAGCGATCAGGCGCCGCTCTTCCTTCAGGTGCTGATCGACCGCGGCGGCGTCGCCGGAGCGGTGGGCATCAATGGCAGCCTTGGCCTGTGCATTGGCGCGCTGGCGCAAGGCCTCTGCGGTGATGGGTTGCGGAATGGCGCTCATGCCAGCACTCCGATGGACTTGTGCCCGACCAGAATCGATGGGGGCAATGGAATCTCCAGCCCGACCGGCCGCCAGAGGTGCAGGCACTTGGAGTGGTTGTTCACCCAATCACTTTGCGGCGGGTGGAGTTGCATGACCGCGTCCTCGTCGTCCCAGAAAAGGGACTTGACCTGGCACATTTCGTCCCATGTCGGAATGCGGTCATCACGGCTGACGCTGACATGCTCCCAGCCGAGTCCATCAGAAGCGATCACCTTGACAATCTGGCTGTGCTTGAGCTTGCAGAAAAAGGCGCCATTGTTTCCCCAGGAGGAATCGCTGGCGAGCCGATGCACGCCGGTAAAGCGGAAGCGCTCGGGGACATGGAAGCTCATGCCGGCCTCCGGAAAGGCGAGGCATCGGCGCCCATGAGTTCCTGGCGCTGCGCGGGATGCATCTCATCGGCGCGCCGGCCGTAGCGGCCGAGCGTGGGGAGGTGCGCCAGCGGGTTGCCGCAGTAGGGGCACTTGCGCGGCGCCGGCGTTGGTGCCGTGTTGAGGTAGCCGCAGCGGGAGCTGGTGCAGGAGAGCATTACGCGGCTTCCGCTTGTACTTTGCCGCGCGTGCTCTTGTCCTGCGAGCACAGGTGCAGCCAGACGAAATGTCCATCCAAGCCGCAGTCCTCCAATGCCATGGCATTGCGGGTGCCGTAGGCAATGAGACAGATCGGTGCCCCGCTGTTGAAGGACGCGCGCTTGCCGTCTATCTGATGGAAGTGCGGCCGGCCACGGAGAAAGAGGACCGCATGCGCCCCCCCCCAGACAAAATCGAAGAAGGCAGCGGTTTCGGTGCGCGCCGCCCAAAGGGCAATGCCATCACCGTGCTCCGCCAAGCGTTCCAGCCATTTCACAGCCTCGCGGCCGAAGGGGGGATTCAGCCAGACGCGCCCAAGCCAGGGCCGTGCGAGGCCGTCATCGGCTTTGCAGTAATGCAGGCGGGCCGTGGGCCAGGGGCGGACAAGAGGCGCGCAGGGATCAAGGTCGAAGTCACCGAGCTGACGCAGGATCTCAGGCGGCGTCAGCCACTCATCGGACTTCATCTGGGCGGATTGGTGGGCGGACAGGCTCATTCGACGCGCCAAACCCGAGTGCCATTCGTCATTTTCTTGGCTGAGAAAAGCCGGTCTTTGAACTCTTTGCCGACACGGTAGATTTCGGCGCGGTCGTAGTCCTGGGGCGCCAGGAAGCTCTGGCCGATCTCAAGCGCGCCGATGACCTCGCGCAGAGCGGCCTTCATCGCACCCAGTTTCAGGGGCGGCGGGATATCACTGTCGATGATGAAGCCGGCAACTTCGAGTTGCGCTTTCTGGCCCGGTTCACGATCGAGGAGGCGAACGATTTTGCTCATGCCGTGCGCGTCTCCCGTTCCGACATCACCCGGGCGAGCCAGTCAATCGCGTCCTGTTCGAGACGCTGTCTCCAGCAGAGACCCTGATAGATGCCGCCCAGGCGAAACGTGCGGCCGGTGTTGATGCCGGAGCGGTAACAGCGGTTGGTGAAGTCCACGGTGACGAACCCGCCATCTGCTCCAGGCGAGCCGATGAACAGATGATTCTTGGCGTAGTCGGGCACTTCCCGCGTCCATCCTTCGGGCATGACGACTGGCTGATTGCGCTTCATTGCAATGGCACCCGCCGCAGCTTCTCGCTTGGCATGGGGTGCTCGAAGTACCCCAGCGGCTGCTCCATCACTGCGGTGAGCCCTTCCATGCACGCGCTGCTCATCATCATGGCGGCGTGGCACAGCCATACCAGACCGCCGGCGGCGAGCGCGGCGAGGATGCAGCCGAGGATTTGCGGCAGGTATTGCAGGAACAGGTTCATGACTTCCCTTTCCATTCCTCGTCTTTGTCGAGCGTCTTTTTGAAGTAGAGATGCGCGGCATGGTGGAAAATCACGATGCCCTCGGGCTTCATGAAGCCGGGCGCCGCTGCGCTACCCTGCTCGGTCAATTGCTTGAGCGCGGCCTTGATGCCCTTGCAGACGCCGAATTCATCAAAGACGCCGTTGTAAAGAACCGGCACCACGTCGCAACAAGAAGGGCGACTCTCGCCCCACTTCGAGGTATTGAACAGACTGAACCGCTTTGAGGTCTGCGAGTAGTTGCGCTGCACGCCCTGGCCCCACCATTCGCCGAAGTGATGGCCTATCCCGAGACCATTAACCAACTCCTCGCGGTTCGCATGCGCCCACTTGGCAAAGCCGTAGTTGTCATCCTCAGGCGTGATCCAGCGCGTACGCGAGCCCACCAGGAACGAACCGTCCTCGCCGATGAAGATGCTGGCATTGGTGCCATCGATCTTTTCGGTGACGGTACATTCGCGGGTCAGGCGCGCGATCTTGGCAAAGGGTTCGAATTCGATCATGGAAGCGCCCGGAGGTCGTGGTCGGGTTCAGGGGTAAACAGCCATTCGACCGTGGCGGCGATGGCGAGGAGGAGGTGGAAGAGGCGTTTCATACGAGGCCAGCCTGCTGAAGAAGCGGCATCAACTCGGCAAGGTGCGGCGCCAAGCGCGCGAGTGCCGCCTCTTTCACCACGGACTTGTCGGCCAAGTATTTCTCGACCAAGTAATAGATCGGAGTGCGGTCACCGGTCTTGTCCAGGTAAAGCTCGAAGGCCTCGATGGAGAACTTGCGCTCCGGGCTCTCGCTCAACTGCACGGAGAGATTTGAGGGCGCCACATCCAAGTCGATCGCCACACGGGTCAGGCCGCGCTGGTAGACCCCGGTGGCAACACAGTCCCGCAGGGAGCGGTGGCGCTCAGTCAGGCCCGGCTCAAAGTTGAGGGTCAACTGCCCTTTGATAATGGGTGATTTCATTTGTTATCAGCGGTTATCAGTCGAGGGCGCGACGATAGAGGCAATGCTGCGGAGGATTGCCTCCCGGGCAAATGCAGCAGGCTGTAGCTTCGACTGCTCAGCGGCAGCGCGCAGCAGCGCAAGCTCAGCGGCAGTGAAGCGCAGCTTGGTGACTTGGACGTGCTTGTGAGAGGGATCGGCGTACATGGATCAGATCGAGTGGAATAAAGGGCCCCGGGCGGGAGGATGTCGCCCGGGGCAAGCGACGGACGGCCTCAGGGAGGAGAAGGCCGGAGGGATTACCGTCGCGGAGACAAAGGGATGGGCACTTTCGGCAGCGCATCTGCTGCGATGCGGCGTTGAAATATCGACACTTATGCCGTTTGGCCTATTGCGGCATGTCATATTTGCGCGCAGGCTCATGGCGCTGTCATGGGAAATCAACATGTCAGTCGGGGCCGAAAACGTCCGGAAGAATGCGAGCACGATCCATGTCATAAAGCTTTCCCAGGGCTTTAGCGGTCTCCGGGGATGGTCTGCGATCACCGCGCTCAATGTGGCCAACCATACCTTCAGATACCCCGATTTCTTTACCGACCTGAGCGCGACTCAAACCGCGACCCAGGCGAGCTTTTTCAAGCTCGGCGCCGATGACTTTCGGGTCGTCCACAACAGTAGGATTTTCCATAATGATACGTACGGTAGCAGAAAAACGGGTAGCAATGCAACCCCCTGTAGCATTTTGTTTTGTGATCGACCATAAAATGTCAGTCATGGACTGGGGTAAATGGAACGAGCGGCTCAAGGCCAAGAAGAAGCAATCCGATAAAACGGATGCGGACTTGGCTGCTGCTGTTTTCAAGAAAGATGGCGTCGAGGACGAGTCCAAAGGACGTGCTGCCGTAAATCACTGGCTCAACAAGCGCCGGCCGATCACGCTTGAGGCTTTCTTCACAATTTGCGAGGAACTCGGCGCCGATCCGGGAGAAATTCTCTTTGAAATGCCGGTGATCCCGAAGATGAAGGGAAACAATCCGGAGATGGCCAATGCCCTGCAAAGCAAGGGGGTCAGTTTCGCGCCACACGAACCGCCGCCGAAGGTGCGACGGTTCAAAGCATCGAGATCTCGATTGCGGACGAAGTAAACGGAGGCGACATGCGCACCATCTTGATAATGCTTCTTGGCATCAGTTCGCTTGCCTCTGGGCTCGCCGCCATCGCCTGCTTACTCCACTTTCAGATATTGGGCGCGCTGCTGTTCCTCATTCTCTCCGGGGCCTTCGCCGAAGGCGCCTTCTATCTGGAACGGAGGCGGCCAAAACAGTCGGTTGCCCAATACATACGGCAGAGGAACGCGCGGATCTGAACGCGCTGCACATCTTTCTCTGCTTGGCGCTCGCAGCTCCGATCCAGGCCGATGCCGCATCGCGCTCTCGTGCGGCGCGTGCGGACTTCCAGCGACAGCAAGCCTGCCCGGCCACGCAAAGACACCGCGGCCCCTGCCCTGGCTACCAGGTCGACCACATCATCCCGCTTAAATGTGGCGGCGCTGACCAGCCTGAGAACATGCAATGGCTGACCGTGGTGGACCATAAAAAGAAAACGCAACGCGAGGCGCGAATGTGCCGAAAATAACCTCGAACTGCCCATCCAAAGCCCGCCTTGAGCGGGCTTTTTCTTTTCTCGGCTCAAACCGCACTGTTACAAATATCCCCGGATTTGCTACTTGACGTAGCATGCTACTGGCTGTATCTTTCTCCCATGCCGCCGATCACGGCGCCAACCGGGAGAACAAAATGTCTCGCCAATCCAGCCTCACCCGCACCAACGGCCAATACCCGGCCCGCCTCATCCCCCAGGCCCTCGGCCCCAGCGCGACGCAAGTCGCCCGCGTCAGTGCCGACATTGCTGCCTGTGCCGCCAGCGATGCCCTGATCGACGCTGAGGACGCCATGGCCGAACTCCGGACCCGGCTGCAGGACATCCGCAACATGAAGCCCGCCACGGCAGCGCTGATCTTCGGCAGCGAAGCCGCGTGGAGGCAGGCTCTCGCCCGCCTCGGCGTTGCCGCTGGCGCGCAAACCGGGCTGGTCGAAAAGCTTCGCATTGCTGCGCAGCAATCTCCGGGCTTTTCCCTGGCTGAAGTCGAATCGCGCACCACGCGCGGCTATACGGGGGACTGAGCCATGGGAATCCTTCTCGATACCTTAAAGCAGGCAGATTTGCTGCTAGCCAGTTTCACCCTCGATTCGGGCGCGAGTCCTGTCCTTCGCGGCAGTGCAATCAACCTGCGCAACGCCATTCGGAACATCGGCCGGCAGGATGCACACCCAAAGGCCATCGCGTCTGACGAACGCCTCGCGGTTGAGGCGGCCGAGCGCGCCGGCGACTTCAACGATCAGTGCGAAGTAGTGGCGCTGGAATATGCGCAGCTTCTGGAGCGCCGCGCGGCTGCCTGGAAAGAGATCGCCGAGCGTCTATATGCCGACAAGGTCTATCCGGACCAGCGAGAGCTTGCGGACGGGGCCATGGATGCGTTGTTCCGCAAGGACTACGGAATGCAGCCCGGTCGCGCTCCCGCCAAGGCAGGGGGTGCAGCATGAGCGCCGTTCTGAAGGATGGTGGCCCGGCATTCCCGATGAGTGGCTCGCCTGAC
>Ga0307507_10003354_pt1 | contig 31333 bp, 5 predicted proteins | sample 7_EM_MG_FD_207223 | JGI IMG/M metagenome (GOLD analysis project Ga0307507, IMG submission 207223) | Populus trichocarpa ectomycorrhiza microbial communities from riparian zone in the Pacific Northwest, United States - 7_EM | ecosystem: Host-associated > Plants > Roots > Unclassified | place... | reverse complement strand
TCAAGGACCGCATAAAATATCGAGCGGCGCTGCTATTCTTCTCCTTCCTTTCTCTAGCTTTGGATCCTCGTTTATAGACAATCCAATTATATAGGCTTGCGCGTCCTTCTTCCCGTGCTCGTGCCTTGATTGACTGAGTTGCTAACACCATTGTTATAGCAAAGATTTTATAGTCTTATTTTCTTGCTAATAAAATAAAGGGCGCGGCTTATATTATATAAATTTTAAGAGGTTTTAACAAAATATCTTTGCATTCTTTACCATAATTAGTAGTTATGGCTTTATTATATTGGTTCAAAGTTTATAATAAGGGCAATTCATATTATGTCAAATTTAAATAGTTATGTGCATGTTCATAGGGCAAGTAGTATTTTAAGCAATGACTTCGGCAGTAGGTTGTATGGAACTTTAGTGTTTCTTTAACCCAGCTAATTAAAGGGTTGTGTCGTTTTAGCCATCTATGTCTAAGTATTATTTTATATTGCTTTAGGGGTATTATAAATAGGGAAATGTATTTAAGGTGTTTACCTATCCGCATTTTTATAAGAGCGTAGTATGTTAATTCGCCATATATTAAGGGTTTGCTATTAAAGCCTTGTAGACCTTAGGGCTTATTAAGTTTCTTTAAATTTAGGTGTTAGGTTTTTGTGTAGTTTATATTAATAAAGCCTATACTAGTGGCTTTACTGTCTATAAGGATTTATACCTCCTTCCATTTTCTAAGTATTTAAATTTCACCAAGTACATTAAGGGAGTTGTGTTATGTATCAGCGCTGGAAGAGCCTAAACACTTATGCTCTTCCACTTCTTATCCTAAGGCGTAACTTGGCCCTAGGATGATTTATTTTCCAAGTTAGCTAAGGGTGAGATGCTTTGTAACAACTGGGTATAATTTATAAAATAAGTATAAGTTAAGGAGCGAGTACGGCTTAAAGAATAAGTGTAATTTAAGGAGCGGGTGCAATTTAAAGACCGGAAGGAACTACAGCGGACTTTTTTAAAAGGGTGAGTTTAGTAATTCCTTTAGATATGTCCTTTTCTACCACATTTAAAGCATTCTCTATTTATGGCTTAAGTTCTTCGTTTGTTAGTTCCTAAGGGTATATAGGATCAAGTGGCGTTAAGGTCTATAGGGTCGTGCATAGGTTTTGGAGAAGGGTCGCGCTTTAGGGTATATGTTGGTTTCGTGGAGCTTTAAACATAAGATGTAGTTGGCTTTAGAGAACAAGTCTGTTTATTATATTAAAGGTCCTTATTAATTTATTAACACATTATAGGAAATTTAAGTAGGTCCTTTAGCAGTTCCCTACCTACTAACTATGCTCTGATTTTATCTAAAATAGCTTATTAAAGAGCAGTAACTCTAGCGGCTTTATTCCAATCCAGTTTGCCAATAAGGCCTAAAAATTCTAAAAAGAAGCTTATAAAGTCTTGGTTCCATTATTATAGGTTTTTAAGTTTAGTAACAGCGGTGTGTTTACAGCTGGCATTATTATACATTCGTTTTAGCAGAGAGATAAAGGTTTTGAAATTAATAAAAGTGCCGTTACAGAAGAATAGGTCTATGGTTTATACAGCATCTTTACTTAAATAAGACATTCTATAGCTAACCTTACTAGCTTTAGTAGGGTATTAGTTATAGTTTGTTAAAAGTTTAAGATGGAGCTTGGTTATAAAGGGACATAGGTTATTTTAATTTCCATTAAATATTAGAGGGTTAGGAAGCTTTTTTAATTTCATAGTAGGTACTGGGTTTGTTATAGGTACAGGTTAAGCTACTATTACTGGTTTAGGGATCATATTTAATAGGCTAGGTTTAGATACAGTTATGTTAATTTTGTTTATAGGCGGTGTTAGGGTCTCTAATATAAATACTTAGACGTTACGGAGTTCTTTATGGAGTGCTTCCATTAATCACTAATGTTAGGCTTTTAGTGCAGCCCGCTGCTAAGCTAAGGCATCTATAAAGAACTGTTGTATTATGGTTAACTATTCCCTAACTAGGGACATAATACTTATAGTTATTAAAGAGGATTCGGGTTCGTTTGCCATTTTAATAGTAGTTGTTTTATAATATAACGTAATGTAAGGGGCGTAAAGAGGCTTTAGGGAAGATTTAAAGGAACAATATAAATTCTATCTAAATCTAAGGGTATATAGCTCTTAAAGAGAACAAGATGTTGCGTAAGGAAGAGAAAGGAATAACCAGAGAATCTTGTAATTAAATAGTCAGGGGTCTTGGTCAATGCGTGCGTACGTGCGCACGCGGACGGACTTTGGTAGAATTCGATTGATCTGGCAGAATTCGGCAGAATTTGGTCAAAGCGTCAAGTTTATCTGTCGAGTGTTTTACCAAGACATTCCTACTGTAACTAGGCTAGTCCCGTTACAATAGGCGACTCGCATGTAACTCGCCTATAAGGTATGTGCGCTGCATATACCTGGGGAACCCCTTCCTTACCTCGCATCTTAGACTCCTTCTTTCCCTTAAGGATTTGTCTGTCTATATAATATACCCTATTGTTCTATTATTAAGCTCCCTATCTATATTCCTACCTTATACTTTTCTTAGAATAAAGGTTCTATAAAAGGATTATAGGCGCGCCTGCCTTTAGGGAAAGCTTTAATAGAGGTAGGCTATTAGGGTTAAATATCTACAGAAGCTTTGCTGGCAGTAGTTCTATATAATTCTTTTCTTTATTTCACTCTATAGAGTTTATAAAAGAAAAGGTATTTAGGGAGCTGTAGAGCCGCGTAAGGATAGCCTCGTTAATCTTAGCTATAGTATTATTATAAACGGTTAGGATAGCGCAATTATAGAAGGTATTAGAGGTGGTATATACTTAAGCAAGCAATTACAGAGGGTATATATGCCTGTAAAAGGGTTTCTAGGACCAAAGTAGGGCTATATTAGACGAGATACTAATACTACTAGCTAGGGCTAGATTATAGGATAAGCTTTATACCTAAGCTACAAACCGCTAATTTATCTCGCCCTAGCGGATATATATATTTAACTATAGAGATAGTATACAGAAGGTAGGCTAAAGGAATAACTACTATAGATAGGCACCTATAATAGCTACGCAGTTCCCCTATGGAATAATAGGCAGTATTTAAGCAAAGTCGCCGCCTAAGATAGTAGGGAGTTTACTAAATGTAGAGTTATTAGAACGGACATCTATAAGCATACAGTAGACGGCTTTAAAGTGGTAGTAGTGCTATATTAGCACCTTATCTTAGATAAGCAGAGAAGTATAGCATAAAAGCTTGGCCAGATTTAAGCTTTTAGAGATATTATAAGTAGACTCTTTATATAGATTAATAGGTATCTAAAAATGGGAGTATGTAGTACGGCCGCTAGGTAGTAGGGGGGCGGTAATACTAGAAGAAGCTATATATAACGAAAGCCTTGTAGGAAATACTACGGTAGACTTATTAATGGGCTAGGTGTGTAGATATTTAAACGAAGTTAATAATGTAATAGTAACAAGTAACAACTGGTGGAGTAGTTACCCAATAGATTAACTCTAATTATATTCTAAGATTTACTATAAGGAAAGGAACTATCTAGGTAGGGACTATAGTCCTTTAAATACACATCCGTACTCCTAAGAAACTCTCCTTATACATAAGGTTTGTATTGTACGTATTATACGTACGTTCCCTTTATATACCGCGTACACTGCGTATAATATTACATAATTACTTACTATTCCTTATTGTATGGTTCCACCAGCTCCATTCTGGACCGTGCTCTTATTAACTAACTAGCTTCCTCCAACTCTTCTCCAAGTAGTTATAGCATTGTACTTAAAGCGTCCGTAACACTATCTCCCTCCTCTTTATCTTTGTCCTTAAAGATTCCTAATATCTCCAAGTCGTCTACTAGAGGTATAATGTCCGTCTAATTAACTTGGTTAATATCCTTACTGTCTGAACGAGGTTGTCTGTAACTAATTGGGTTAGTTACATAAGCTAAGCGAGCTTAGGGAATCCACCAAATTCCACCTATAGAATAGGAGAATCAATAAGCATCAATTAAAATCAGTTACTACCCGTACTATTGCAATAGCATTATATATTACTGGAAGTGATACTAACACTAATTAGTAATCACAAATTAGGAGACGTATTATCTATAAAGAGAAATAAGCTTAATCAGTCCCTGCTAAAGGCCTCTACCAATCTCGCCTACTAAGGAGCATCAGTTAACGTATATTTAAAAAGTCAACCCCTATCTAATAGGCCCTTAATTTTTCATATACGGCCCTTAGGTGTTTAAGGAACCAACCCCTTTTAATAGGCCCTTAGTTCACGTCTATTACGCATTTTATACTACCCAGATCACATTAAGGAGCATTAGTTAACGTATACTTAAAAAGTTAACCCCTATCTAATAGGCCCTTAATTTTTTATATACAGCCTTTAGGTACTTAAAGAACCGACCCCTATCTAATAGGCCCTTGGTTCGCGTCTATTACGTATTTTAAACGCGTTAGGTATTTAAGGAACTAACCCTTTTAATAGGCCCTTGGTTTGCGTCCATTACACATTTTTCATCTAGAACCTAAAATTAAACTTAACAGGAGTTACAAGACAAGAATTAACATATTAGATATTAGGGTATAAGTCAACGCAGGACAGGAGAAATGGCCTAAAGGCATTAACTTATAGTCCGACGAAACCACCATAAAGGATATTAATGAATTTGTGAAGTTTAAGATTCTAGAATACAAAGCATATAACCTTAAGGATGATAAACTATAGGAGGTCTATAAGGAAGATTTCCAAAACTTTATAATACAAATCTTTAAGGATTGTAACTAAATTAGTATCTAAAAGCTCCGAACGTTCCTATAGACTAATAGCGTATAGATAAGGAAGTATAGGAATACTATAGTCCCTAAATTGCTATTTAACACCTTATAAGAAGAAGACCCTATAGAATAGACTAAGCCTAAGATTAAGGAGCACATGGCAACTGGAGGAAAGTTTACCTTAGGACGAATTAACTACCTCCTTAAGAATAACTTCGCCAGCACCAGTACCATTAAAACCCCAATCTTAATCTCACCAACCACAAACCCTACCCTACTCACAATACCACCCACTACACCCTAACCTACCCCTATACCACCCCTATAATAGGAGCCTAACTATATTAACTTAACCCTATAACTAGAACCACTTAGGGGATAGAGTTAAACCTAGAGTTTTAGCAAGGAGCTAATAAACCTCATAAAGATATATATAGAAGACAACAAGTATAGCAGAGAAGATAACAACTTTAACTTTAAACTTACCATCTTTTATAACCTCTATAGCAGAGCTAACGTACCCTAAAAAGCTAAGGTTAAAGCCTACCCCATAATACTATACGGTCTAGCACTTAACCACTACTACACCAACCTTAAGAACGTCACCCTAACCCTTTTGTTTAACCAAATCTGCGACGCCACACGCAACTACTTTAAGGGACCTAAGTATAGACGCAGTATACTAGGGTAGTAGAACGCGATAACTCTAAAGTCCATAATAGGCAAGAGCGAGAATACTGGAAAGTCAACCTTAGACTGCCTATAGTTACTTATTAAAGAACTAAGACACCTCCAGCATGGCCTTAACCCAGATTTACGCACAGACAAGTTCCTTTATAATAAGCTTATTAATGCCTGCTAAGAGTTACCAGCATGCCAATATGCCTACTTTAAACCTTCTAACAGCCTAACTGGTCTAATTAACGACTTACAATCCTCTATTATAACATTTAAAAAGTTAAATAGCAAGAACCCCCAAGCCTTCTTTACCGACCGCCGCTACCATAGACAATACCCCTAATTACCTTACAGAATATAACCATCTTTATCTAACCAACATGTATTATTAAAGAAGCGCTGCTTTGTTTGTTATAAGGAAGGCTACTAGTTATCTAAACATTTAAGAGAAGAACGTAATAAATTAAGGAAGAAGTTTAAAGATAGACTTAACCGCCGCTTTAATAGGCATGCTAAGCAATATATTACTAAGTACGAGGGAACAGATTATAATAATAAACTTAACTTAGAATCTACCGATAACGTAATAGAAGCTCTTATAATTAATATTAAGTTACTACTACTATCTCTAACTTAGGAACAGACTAAATTATTCCTTACCTTTTTTAGAATGATACAGCACAAAGGAGCCATTAATACTGTAACTGACTTAGCGGACTGATTCTTTACCCACGTAATTACCGGCACCAATCCAATTGCTTACCACAATGACTTAGACCCATTTGCCTATGTTGCTACCAGCTAATATACCTCCAATAAGTTCTATAAAGTAATAATTAACATAGGAGCCTTAAAGAGATTAACAGCTGGCTATAGATAATACCTTGTATACAGGAAGACCCATAATACCATTATTAATACTTTAAAGGCTGGCGCTATTAACGTCTAGTTTGGCATCGGTTATACCTCTTCTATTAGCTTCATTACAATTAACACACCAGTTGGCAATGTTGAGTTCTATATTATAAAGGCCGACACATCTTTCCTACTGTGTCTCGCAGATATAGACGTACTAAAGGTCTACTATAATAACCTTAAGAACATCCTAGTCACCCCAATAAAATCAGTGCCAGTGGTTCGCCAATTTAGTCACCCCTTCCTATTATGGGAAGAGTCACTGCAGTTATTTATAACCCACTTATTTAATTAAAACCCTTGCTACCTAACCACCACTAAACTCCGCCGACTCCACCGTCGCTTTAGACATCTATCAGTAGACAAGCTACATAAGGTACTAAAACGCTTTGGCTATAATAACATTAATAAGTAGGCCATTAACTACCTCACTAAGTACTATTCCCACTGCCAGAAACACGGCAAGTCTCCTAGATAGTTTAAATTCACACTATAAGAAGACCAAGATTCCGATTTCAACTATTCTATTTTTATTAATATTATATATATTAATGGGAGTCCTATTCTCCACGTAATTAATAAAGCTACCAGATTTTAAGCTGTGAGATAGCTATGTAACATCTCTGCAAAATATACCTGGGACATCCTATAACTATATTAGATTAACACCTATATTAGACCACCTAACTATATTACCCACAACACTAGGAAGAACTTTACAAGCAAGGAGTTTTAATAGCACGCTATGGCAATAGCTATATTAACTAAGAGCGTCCCAGTAGAAGCTTACTAGTCTATTAGAATGGTAGAAAGAGCTTATCTAATACTATGCTGAGTATACCAGATAATTACAGAGGAGCTATAGGACTTAGGAATAACCAAAGAACTAGCCTTATAAATAGCGGTAAAGGCCGCTAATAACACAGCTAGCCTAGATGGCTTAGTCCTAACACTTTTTATCTTCAGTGCCTACCCTTATATAAGCAAACTTAACCTACCAGCACCCTCTATTATATAGTAAGCGGCAGCTATAAAGAAGGCAATAGAGGAGATTACAAGGATTAGGGCAAAGAAGCAAGTTAACAATACACTAAACCAATAAAATGGTCTATCTGTCACTACAATCTATAACCTCCCCCTTAACTCAGATATGCTTATATAGTGTAAAGGTAATACTAAACAAAGCGGCAGATGGACTAGCCTATTTAAGTTACTTAGAATTAATAGAGAAACATGTAAGGTACAACTCCCTAGTGGACTTACTAACTTTAGGACCACAACAGTAAAGCTATACCTATAATCTAAACTAGAAGAACCTAACAAGGAACTAGAAGAGGAGCTGTTTAAAAAACTAACTAAGGAACTAACTAAGGAACCGACTAAGGAACTAACTAAGGAATTAACTAAGGAACTAATAACTACTATATCCCTCCAAAGATTAAAACGGACATAATGATTGCTAATAAAGTCCCAGCAAAACATCGTGGACGTATTAATATTTATTAATAACAGCCTAACGAAACCTAATACTATAACCCTTAAGTGCACCTTACCGTTATTTATAGAGTCTTGACGCAAGGAGATAAACAGTTTACTTAAGAAAGGCGTCTTTAAGTTTATTGATATAGCAGACGTCCCAAAAGGAGTTAGAATCTTTAACTCCTAATTCGTTAATAGGATTAAGAACGCCGGAATAGACAAGGCCTTTAAGAAGTCTAGACTGGTTGTATAAGCCTATAATAACTACAGTAAAGATCTGGTCTTAACACAATTACTAACCATTTAACGTGTTAGCTAGAGAATTATCCTAGCACTTATAGTAACCCTATAAGGAAATAAAAGAAGACTAGCTTCTTTATACCTACGTAATATCTTATAAGCTTATATATAGTCTAGTACCCACCTAAACAGAGACTTCTTTGTACACCTACTACCAGAACTTAGACTAAAAGATAGATTAATTCTAAGAGTTATTAAACTACTCTATGGTGTCCCAGAAGCTGGCAACCATTAGTTTAATATATACCACTGTTACTACCTTAATAAACTATGGATAAACTAGTTAATATATAACCCCTGCTTATTATATACAAACAGTAATAGCTTTAGAATCATAGGATTGCAGACCAATAATATACTATTCCTTACTGATGAAACCTTTGCGGAGGCTAAAGAAGTTAGATTTTAGGAGGCAAAGTTCCTAGTAAAAGAGAGAGAGAAGCTTATGCTAAATACCCTAATTAAGTTTAATAGAGGCTATATTAAGCAAGAAAAAGATTTAATAGCCCTTACCTAGGAACATTAATGCCAGAACCTAAAGTTGGTTACTATAAAGACTACAGACCTAACTAGCTCCAAAGGGGAAGTCCATAAGGCAGTTACACTAAAAGACTAGTACGTTGCTTAGAGAGCAAGAGGAGCCTATATCGCCATAGTCTATTAACTAAAAGCTGCCTTCAACCTCTCCTTTACAGCATAAGTTATTAACCTAAAGGAAGAATATGCAAAGCAGCTTAATAAACAGCTGCAATAGCAAATCGATAATCCCTCCTAAGGACTTTGCCTTATATAACTTAATATAAGCACTCTTAAACTAATAATATTTACGGACTCATCCTTTGCCAATAACTATAACCTCTCTTCTTAGATTGGCTTTGTTATTACACTTACGGACAAGGACAATAGGGCTAATATCCTCCATTGGTTATCTATTAAATGTAAGCAAGTTATATAAAGTATCTTAGCATCTAAACTATATAGAATGGCCTACGGATTTGACACCGGAGCTGTAATTAAAGCAACTATTAAGAAGATCCTATAACTTAAATAACTGCCGCTTATCCTTTATACCAATTTAAAATCTCTATATAACTGCTTAGTTAAACTTGGGACAATACAAGAGAAACGACTTATGGTTAACCTAATATGTTTATAACAATTGTATAAGAGAAGAGAGATAGTAGAGATTAAATGAATTAATGGGGGCAGTAACCCTATAGACGCTATAACAAAATTAAAGCCTTGCTAGGCGTTAAAGGACCTAATTAATATAAATATAATTAAGCTACAAATTACCAAGTAGGTAGAGAGAGGAGAAGATATTAAAGCAGGAACAGAGAGCGCGAAGATGCAAGGCCAGCCGCCAAGGCGCTAGTACTAAGCAAGCCAATAGCAATTTTCCATCCTGGGGATGGAAAATTATAATTAGTTACTTTAACCACCTAGTAGAATTTGGTAGAATCTAAGCGGAATATGGCAGAATTTGGTAGAACTTAATGGAATTTGGTAGAATATGGCAGAATTTAGTAGAACTTAAAGGGACCTGGCAGAACTTGGCAGAATTTAGCAAGAGGCGTGCTTAAGCACCATTAAAAACTAAATACTCCCAGTGTCTAAACGAGGTTGTCTGTAACTAATTGGGTTAGTTACGTGAGCTAAGCGAGCTCAGGAAATCCACCAAATTCCACCTATAGAATAGGAGAATCAATAAGCATTAATCAAAATCAGTTACCACCCGTACTATTGCAATAGCATTACGTATCACCGGAAGTGATACTAATACTTACTTATTATACCTAAAGCTCCTTCTTCTTTATAAGTGCAGCGCCGTGCTCGTACTATAGCTATACTATTGCTTAGTAAAATAATACTATTTCCTTATTCTTGTTGCGTGAAAGAGGGGTTAGTTTATGTTACGTTAGCAAGCCCTTTACCTTGGCAACCCTCTTTGTGTTTAGAGTGCACTAAAGCGAATATTTAGTTATCCTACAACGTTCGCTCTGTTTCTAACGCTAAGTATACGCGTCCTATTACTCTTAATAGTCTTTAAGTACCCTCGTTAATTGCCGCTAGGGTCCTAAGTTTAATCTACCGCTGCGAAACTTAACGGTAAGCTAACTTAAGCTCTAGCGGATTTAGAATGTTCTTATAACGCTAAGCAGAGGGCTTTAGAAGCCCGGATTGCTATGTCCGCTTATTTGCTTCGTCTTAAGAAGGTACGTAAAAAGGTGCGTTTTAAGGAGTAGAAACTTGTAGAATAAGGCCTTTAGGAACTTAGTAATAAAAGAACGGACTCCCTTCCAATAGAGGGAGAAACAACTCTAAATATATTAGCAGGCGCTCCTCCTAGGTCCCCCTTAGGTGACTTATTCTTTGGCGGTTTTTCCCTATTAATGCTTCCTAACCCTTTTTCTTTTAATACTCCTATACCTTTCTTATAGCGTTCTTTAAATTGTCTAGTAGCTCCTAGGTAGTCTCTTTATAGCCTATCCACTTTACTTTATACCACGTTTTATTATTAATATCCTTATAACTAATAATTTTTAAAACTTCCTATTTATCCTCTTCTTATCCTCTATATATATCCGCCTTATAAACTAGTGGCTTAATATTCCTATGTACTAGCTCTAGCATTACAACATGTTATATAGGGTAGATTTTTATTTTCTCTAGTAAGTCTAACTTGTATATAACTTCTAAGATTTTTGTCTTGACTATAAATGGTCCTAGTCTAACATAGTCTAACTTTTTACTTAGTCGTCAACTCTTAAAATTTTTGTATAGTACTGTAGTTACACTTTATCTCCCTCCTTAAGATCTGGTCCCTTAGATCTCTTAGCATTATAGTACCTTTTTATTCTTTTTTATACTAGCTTAGCTATTTCTCTAAGATATATATAAAGATTTATTAAGTTCTCTATTTTTTGCTTAGCTATGCTACTTGTTTTCTTTACTTAACGTAGCAATAACAATGTTCTTGGTTTATATCCATAATTCGCCTTAAAAGGTAATGTGCCTATCCCTTTCTGTGGTATTGCATTATATATAAACTATATAACTAGTAATAACGATACCCAATTATTCTATGCGTGATTAATATAATACCTTAGATACTATTCTAGCGTTTAATTTAATCTTTCTATTTAACTATCTGTTTATAGATAATATACAATTAACGTTGCTGCTTAAACCCCTTATTCTGCTAAGAATACCTTTTAAAATACTGCTATAAATTTTAGATCTCTATCCAATATAACCTTTATTAGTGCTCCGTGCCTTATAAACACTTCTTTAATATAGATTCTAGCTACGTCTTCCGCTAAGATTTCTTCTGTATATGCTATAAAGTATCCCCACTTTATAAACTTGTCTACTATTACTAGAATTGCATTGTAATCCTATCTAGTAATAGGGTCTCTTAACTTTGGTAGCTTTATAATAAAGTTTTATAATATAACCTCCTATAGTCTTTCTAGTGTCTTAATAGGCTATAGCCCTCCATATAGCTTATATCTTGTTAGTTTATTCCTCTAGCAATCTAGACATTCCTTTATAACTTGTCTCGCTAGTCCCTAGATTCCTTAAATAATATATTCCTCTTAAAGTCTTAACACTAAGCCTATAGCTCTGTTGTATCCTTATATTATTCCCCTATAGAATTCGCTAATAAACTCCTTTACTATTAATCTTAGCACATACGTAGCCTCTTAATGCTTATATTGCTCTAAGTCTAAATCCTTATCCTACGCTTCTTAGATCTTTTATAACTATTTACTTTTTATCGTCTTATAGGTCTAACTAACTTCTCTTATTACTACAATTTTCGGGTAGTTGTACCTAATTAATTTATCCTTATCCTTTCGCAACAAAGCCCCTAATGGCTTTTTATCATTTTACAACTCTACCCTTCTACTAAGTACGTTAGCTCTTTCGTTTTTAGTACCCTTAGTATACTAAATTTTGAAATGATATTCCGTAAGCATTTTTGCCCATTTAACTTGTCTTTAATTTAGTTCCTTTATTGTTAGGAATCCTATTAGGTTCTTATAATCTATTTTAACTACAAATGGTTTTTCTGTTCCTTATAAGAATGCTCTCCACTCTTTAAGTGCTATAACTATCCCTAGTAACTCCTTATTATAAATATTATAGTTTAACTCTAGTGGTATTATTTTCCAACTATAGTACGCTACTAGATGCCATGCGTCTTAATGCTTCTATAGCAAATATGCTCCTAGTATAAAGTCTAATGCGTTTGTTTCCACAACCGTATCTAGCTTTAGTTGGTAGATTTTGAGAATTAGATTTTGGGTAAACAATCTATTAAGTTTCTAAAACAGTTCCTTCTATTTCTTTCCCTATATCTATAGTTTCTTCTTTTTTATAAGTCTTGTAAACGGCTTAATATTCTTTAACTACTACGTTATAAACCTTCTATAGTAGTTACAAAACCCTAGGAACGATCTTAACTGCGTAATGTTCTCTAGTTCTTACTAACTTACTATAGCTTCGACTTTCTTTAGATCTATGCTAATTTTGCCTAGTTTAATAATAAATCTAACAAAATTAGTCTTTCTTATAAAGAACTTGTATTTCTCAATTGCTACTAGTATCTGTTCTTCTTATAGTCTTTTCAAGACCCATTTAACGTGTTCTCTATATTCTCCCTTACTTATTAAGTAGATAATAATATCGTTAAGGTATGCCATAATAAACTTATTAAGGTATTCTCCTAACACACTGTTAATTCTTTTCTAAAATATTACTAGTGTATTCGTAAGTCTAAACTATATAACTAATAGCTTATACAGTCCTTCCTTTAACCTAAAGGCTGCCTTCTACTTATTGCCTTCCTTAATTCTAATTTAATGGTATATCCACCTCAGATCTATCTTTATAAAGATTTGCACATTACCTATCCTATCTTAGATTTCGCTAATTAAGGGTAAAGGATATCTATCCTTTCTAGTGATACTGTTTAACTATCTATAGTTAATACACATCCTAAGTTTTCCGTTTTTCTTTGGAATAAACAGCACTGGATATCTTACTAATAACTATAACGGTCTAATATATCCCTTTTGTAAGTTTTCTTAGATAAACTCTTTAAGTGCCACTAACTCGGTTTTAGTGAGCTTGTAGATTAGAAAGAACTTTAGACTAGTTCCCAGTTCCAATTCTATCTTATAGTCCCATGCTGCGTATTCTAACAGCTTTTCACTTTCTAGTGACTATAGTTTCTTGCCATACTTATAGTATCCCTTTAGTACATAACTTAAGCCTCACTCAGTCTCTTTATATATCGCTCCGACTTAGTACCATACTAACTTGGTTTATTATTGCGTCTTACATTGTTATATATCCTTAATATCGACCTAACCTATAACCTAATCGATCTTTAGATTGTATTCCTATAACTAAGGCATTCTTAGTATTACCTTATCCTTTCCTAATAGTAGGATATTAAAAGATATCTTAATTCGTCTCCCTTTAATAGTTAGCTAAATAGGTCCTATTTTAAGATTAATAATGCCTCCTCTATAGGCTATCAGATCTCCTAAAATTGTTATTAATGGGTATAAGTATTTCTTCTGTCTGTATAGTAACCCCATCCTTTTAATTGCTATTGGTAATATATAGTTTTTTATTGCTCCACTATCCACTAACGCTTTAAACTTTTAATCTTGCCAATTAACTTATAAATTTAGGTATTGTTTTGTAATTCCTTTAAGGGTTTAAGGCTCTACTATTAGCTCCCTCTAGTCCTATAGGCCTCGCCTTTTCCTAACTATTGGCTATTAATCCTTAACTATACTTGGTCCTTCTTAGGCCAATACTTAGTTCGCTTTTTATCTTTAATATACCATAGACAAGTGTTCTCTAGGCACTCCCATCACTATTATCTATTTAGGCATTCTTCCGTAAAAAACCTTTCTAGTTAAAGTATTAAGTCTCCTAACTCCTAAACTTCTACTAAGTGCCATCTATATATATACTTAGCATCTCTATACCGTTTTTTATCCGTTATCCAATATATTCTGGTTAGATACTTGCAATATTTATTCTTTAGTGTCCTATATATATTACACGTATTATCCACATATGCTATCCATACCAATGTATAATACGCTGGGTACTTTAGGTTAACTCTTAGCTCGTCTTTATCCTTAAGTTTAAACCTCTCCTATATTAACCTAAACGTTACTATCTCGTTTACTAGTACCAATACCTATATTATCTCTCTCCAGTCTACAGCCTGTTCTTCTAGGTTCTTTAATGTTATAACTAACGCCCCTTTAATATAACTTATCTGCTTTTTAGACAGTACTTAGTCTAGTATAACTTTCTCGTCTAACTATATACAAAAGTCTTCCCACTTATCATTTCCGTATTACTTATACCACTTTCTGTATAGTTCTATAAGTGTATACAACTTATTTATAAGAAAGTATCTTTTTATTACTACATTATTGCAACCTTTGGTATGTCTCTCTATAAAGCAAGTTGGTACTCCTAGGTCCTCCTCCTCTTCTAAACCACTTAACTATTTAGCTCTTAGCATTCCTACCTTTGGCCTATTTATAACTTTTCGTATAGGCACTCTGTCCTTTATACGTCCTAATATAGCTAATCTCTAATCTAGCTTCTATTCTTACTATATAATAATTTATTACCTAAACTCATCTATGCTTTCTTGTTTTCTGCGTCTTATAGCTAGATCTTTAAAGTCTTCTCATTTCTTCGTTAATATATTAACTTTTTAACCTTTAGGCTAAACACTGCGTTTACCTAGGACTGCTGTAGACCTTATTCGTTCTTTAAAATCTTGGCTCCCTAGGAATCTTTATCCTAAGCTCATTTGTTTATTACTAAACTAAGCTGTTACCCTTTCCCATCGGTTATTATCCGTCGTAGGTTCTTGGGTATGTCTTATCTTGTCTTAAAAATCTTAAGCGTTTTATATCTCGTCTTAAGAATCTTAAGCCTTTAGCCTTTTACCTTTATTAAGTGGTAAGCTAGCACTAGCAGTCGTCTGCTTGCTTAATTATCTTTAAATATTACTCCTTTTGTCTTGCAAAGCGATGGATTCTATATCTAATAGTGTTATAATACCCGTTACTAAACCACGTTCTATAGTGGTCTTAGTCTCTACTTCTATTGCGTTATTAAGGTTTAGGTACTCCCAGTTAGTTCCTTTTTCTTCCTTATTACTATTAATTAATAAGTATTCTAACTCCATTGTTATTATTACTAATCTTTATCCGTATATAGCTGTAATATCTTAATCTAGCTTATAGAGTTAATCTTGTTCTTTATCTAACTCTTTAATTCCCTTAAGTCCTCTTAACTCTGGCTCTTATAGCTAATAGCTTGCGCCATACTTAGCGTCCTTATAAATTTAGCATGCGTTATTACAATAAAACGCAAAGTGTTTAATTAAGTATTCCTTAGTGCCTCGTAACCTCTTTATTACTAGTCCTAATTCGCCCTACTTGGTTCCTCTTACTACATAATTACTCTAACCACCTTTACAGTTTTAAGCATAATAACCCTATTTTCCGCAATTTATATAAGCTTCGTTTTTAAACCAATCTTCTTGTTATAAAGTCCGCCTAAACATCTTCTGCTATTAAGATCCCTGGTTTAGCCTCTGCTCCTTAGTCCTATAATTACTTAATCCTTAACCTCTAGGTTTCCATAGTCTCTTATTCCATTATCTAGATTCTTTAGTGCCGCTTAAGTCCATTAGCTCTGGCCTACCGTTCCATAGTTTTTAACTCTATATTAGTTGTTGCGTGCTCTATACCTTATACAACTATAGAACTCTATCTTACCCTTTCTTAACTTGTTCCCTTTAATAGATCCTATTATTAATCTTAATTAACTAATCTATTAACTCTTATAGAGTGTCCGCATCTTCTATTAGGATAATTGCGTTCTAGACTTTAGCCTTAAGTCCCTATTTATACTATACCATAAGCGCCTTATTATTCCACTTAACCTATGTTACAAGTATCTAAAACTATATTATATACTTGATTGCTAAAGTGCGTTATACTAGGTTCTAAAGTTTTCTTTCCGCTATAGTTATTGCTTCTAGGTCCCTAAATATTTGTATTAACTATTCCGCAAACCCCTTCTAGTTAGTAAATATAAACCGTACTTCTTAATTAGTAGTTGTCATTCCATTTATTTGGATCTTAGTAAGGTAAGGTTTAAACTACTTAAGTGCTCTTCCGGTTAAAAACAATCCTACGTATACCACTTAGTCCATAGGTGTTACCAACTTTACTCCCTCCTATATAACCTTAAAGTGCATTTATATAAGAAATCCCTTAAGCTTTAACTTTTCTCCTAAGAACCGCTTAATTAATAGTAACTTAACCTTAGCTACTCCAATTCCATTAATTCAGTCTTTAAGTATTCGATTATTATCTGTTAATTAATTAACCATTTCTTATAACTAACCTACCATAACAAGCTACAAATCAATATCTCTTATACTGGTGTCTCCTTTTAAACCTAAGGTCGTAGCTGCTATAGACGGCGTCATGGTCTACGCTTTAGGTGGCATACTGTTTAACTTATTAATACTATAACTAGGTAGTAAATGTGTAACAAAGGCCTTATAGAAAATACTACGGTAGACTTATTAATAGGCTAGGTGTGTAAATATTTAAACAAAGTCAACAATATAATAGTAACAAGTAACAACTGGTGGAGTAGTTGCCCAATAGATTAACTCTAATTATATTCTAAGATTTACTATAAGGAAAGGAACTATCTAGGTAGAGACTGTGGTCCTTTAAATACACATCCATACTCCTAAGAAACTCTCCTTGTACATAAGGTACGTGTTATACATATTATATATACGTTCCCTTTGTATACTGCGTACACTACATATAATATTACGTGACTTACTTACCATTCCTCGTTACATGGTTCCACCGGCTCCATCCTAGACCGTGCTCTTATTAACCAACTAGCTTCCTCTAACTCTTCTCCAAGTAGTTGTAGCATCGTACTTAAAGCGTCCGTAACACTATATAAAGAATAATCTTACCGTGTAAGCGATAGTAGTAGTAAAGGTAGTAATAGAGAGATATTTTACTAGTATTTATAGGGCCCTAAAGGAAGAAGCGGGCTATCTATAGATCTATATCTATAACGACAATAATAGTATTAAAGTATGCTACCTAATCGGTATTTAGCTGCTAGTATAGCTTAGTAAACTAGCGACCTTCCTCTATAGGGTTATATTATAGTTATAACGAAGTCTTATAGGAAATACTATGGTAGACTCGCTAATAGGCTAGGTATATAGGTAAATAAGAAGTCAATAATATAATAATAACTAGTAGAGCAGTTGCCTAATAAATTAACTCCAATTATATTCTAAGATTTACTATAAAGAAAGAAACTATCTAGGTAGGGACTATGGTTCTTTAAATATATAATATAACTCCTATAAAAGTTATTACTCTATTACTCTATCAGCTTCATCTACTCTATTACAGATTATATAGATTATATAGATTATACCTTATAACTTATTATATAACTTAGTTACCACTTATTTTATAGTTTAACTAGTTCTAGCGCCTCCTATACTTCCACTACTAGTCTATTTATATCCTCTTCTAGTAGCTATACTATTGCTAATATAGGGTCCGTAACACTATTCCCTTCCTCTTTATTTTTGTTCTTAAAGATATCTCGTATCTCTAAGTCATCTATTAGAGGTATAGCATTTCTATCTTTAATTTAGTGACCTTCCTATTAGCTTATTATACCACCACAGCGTTTTGCTTCTTCTACTATTTGCCATACCCGTATAGTTACATTAATACTATTATTAGATAAGATTATACCTTCTTATACCCGCTGCGTGGAGAAGAGGTTAGTATATATCGCGATTGCGGCCCCGCTTAGTGCCCAACCTTCCTCCTATGCTAAGTATACGAAATTAAATATATAATCGTCCTGCAATATTTATTCCGTCTCTAAGGCTAAGTATATATATCTTATTAGTCTTTATAGGCGTCTAGTGCCTTACTAAATTTATTATATGGTCTTGTGTTTAATTTAAAGCCTTCTACCTTAATAGTAAACTCTCTAGTACTCTAGTAGAGATTTATTGTCTTTACGCCAAAGGGGACTAAATTCTGGCTAAAGAGAACTGGATTTATAAGGCTTATATAAATGCTTACGCTTAGTTAGTCTGTCTTAAGGAGGTTTATAAGAAAGTTTGTTTAAAAAAAATAGAAACTTATTTAATAGGGTCTCCTTAAACTTAAGTAGGAAGAGATTAAAAAGGATTTATCTTAAGTAGAGAGGGAAACAACTCTAAATACCTTAGTAGTTAATCCTCTTAGGTCCTCCTTAGGTAACTCGTTTTTTAGTAATCCTTCCTTATTAATACTACCTAACCTAATTTCCTCTAATACTCCTATACCTTTCTTATAGCGTTCTTTAGGTTATCTAATAGCTCCTAGGTAGTCTTATTATAGCCTATCCACTTAACCTTATATTATATTTTTTTTTATCAACATCCTTATAACTAATACTTTTTAAAACTTCCTATTTGTCTTCTTCTTATCCTCTATATATATTTACTTTATAAACTAGTAGCTTAATATTCCTATATACTGGCTCTGGTATTATAATATACTATATAGGGTAGATCTTTATTTTTTCTAGTAAGTTAAGTCTATATATAACTTCTAAGATCTTTACTTTAATTATAAATAGTCCTAGTCTAATATAATCTAACTTCTTACTTAGTTGTTAACTCTTAAATTTTTTATATAGTAGCCATACTTTATCTCCCTCCTTAAGATCTAGTCTCTTAGATCTCTTAGCATTATGGTACCTTTTTATTCTTATTTATACTAGTTTAGCTATTTCTTTAAGGTGTATATAAAGGTTTATTAAGCTCTCCATTCTTTATTTAGCTATACTCCTTAATTTCTTTATTTAATATAGCAATAAGCTTATATCCATAACTCGCCTTAAAAGGTAATATGTCTATCCTTTCTTATAGTGTTGCATTATATATAAACTATATAACTAGTTATAACGGGACTAGCCCAGTTACAGTAGGAATGTCTCGGCGAGACACTCAACGGATAAATTCCGACGCTTTAATTAAATTCCGCCAAATTCCACTAATGTGATGGAATTTGGTCGAAACCTATTAAAATCCGCGTGGGCTTATGCCTACGCGTCTACTGCCAAGACCTTAAATATTTAGTCACAAGTTTCCTATATTCCTTTCTCTTCTTTACACAATATCTCATACTTAGCAAGAGCTATATACCCTTAGATTTAAATAGAATTTATATTATTCCTTTAAATCTTCCCTAAAGCCTCTTCGCGCCCTTATATTACATTATATTAAAACAACCACTATTAAAATAGCAAACGAACCCGAATTCCTTTTAATAACTATAAGTATTATAACCCTAGTTAGGGAACAGTTAACTATAATATAATAGTCCTTTATAGACGCCTTAGCTTAGTAGCGGGCTGCACTAAAAGCCTAGTACCAGCAATTAATGGAAGCACTCTATAAAGAACTCCGTAATATTAAGGCATTTATATCACAAACCCTAATAGTAACACCTATAAACAAGATTAAAATAATGGTACCTAAACCTAACCCGTTAAATGCGAACACTAAACTAGTAATAGTAGCTTAACCTATACCTATAGCGAACCTAGTACCTACTATAAAATCTAAAAAGCTCCCTAATTCTCTAATATTTAATAGAAACCAAAATAGCCTATATCCCTTTATAACTAAGCTCCGTCTTAAACTCTTAATAAACTATAATTAATACCCTACTAAGGCTAGTAAGGTTAGCTATAGAATGTCTTATTTAAATAAGGACGCTATATAAACCATAGATCCATTCTTCTATAATAGCACTTTCATTAATTTCGAAACCTTTGTCTCTCTGCTAGAATGAATATATAATAACGCCAGCCGCGAATATACAGCTGTTACTAAACTTAAAAACCTATAATAATGGAACCAAGACTTTACCAGCTTCTTTTTAGAATTTTTAGGCCTTATTGGCGAACTAGATTAGAACAAAGCCGCTAGAGTTGCCGCCCTTTAATAAGCTATCTCAGATAAAATTAAAGCCCAATTAGTAGGTATGGAACTACCAAAAAACCTATCTAAATTTGCTATAATATATTAATAAATTATATATTATATTATTCATTGCTTAACGTCCAATTCGGATCCCTATTGGGCCCACGCGGACTACTCCTTATATATATATGGGGAGAAAACTCTATTTAAGAAAACCCCGTGATCCGTCTCCCCGCCTTTTAGGGCTCGCTTATAAGTCGCCTACAAGTTACCAGTAGTACTCTACTACCTTACTTTTTAACCTCCTTGGGAACCACTACTGCCGTAACAAACCTATAGACGCGCTAGTATTACACACTATACTCTACTCCTGTAGAGTTATTAGGGGGCGCCTATTACTCGCCCCTTTGCTTTCTATTACTATTTCCTTTACAACCCGGAACTGGTCTAGCACATTTTGGCCAATAAGCCACCGGGTAGCTGCCTTGAGGCCTTTCTATATTAAAAGCAGTGTATTATAGTTTTCTATGCTAGCTACTAAGAGCATTGCTTCTTGGCCAGTGCATAAGGGGCATAACAGTATTATATGTTTTGGTGTCTGTCTTAGCCAGCTACATTTACACCTTAGGCTACCCACTAGGATACCTACCTAGTAAAGCCAATCTTTTAGTCCTATTATTCCTATCCTTAAGAGTGTTGCTATTGTATTTTCTACCTTTATTAGGCCCTCTTAGAGCCCTTAGGTATTTACCCCCTATAGTGTTACCTATACTATAGCTTAGGTTCCCCTTACCTAAGTCTGCCTCTATACCTTTAACTCCCATTTGTCTCTCCAGCGTCAGTCCAACCAGTATTATATTACAGTAGATGGTTTTCTAGTACTCTTTTATACTCTACTTTAGCTCCTTTCTCTCCCTTACTATTGTCTTTACTAGCCTCTTACGCATCTCCCTTTCTCCTCTATATAGGCCTAGGCCCTAGCGCCGCACTATTCTTCTTCTACTTTCTCTACCTATTTTCCTAATATATCTTCCCTACTTTAGGGTTATTGGTTCCTTCTCCTATAGGGCACCCTAGGGTCCCTCCATAGTTTGTTTAGGCGTGTCTTAATATACTTTATAACGTTAGAGTTGCGTTCCTTTTATACCCTTTACATTGCATCAGCTTCAATATATAGTTATAGGGGGGGAATATTGGCTTCCTTTTTAAGTAGTGCTATAGCCGTTCGCTTATACCCACCTGTTATACTCCTAAGGCAGGCTATTTAGACCTTTTAGAGTAGTTTAAGGAGTAATTTAGGGGGGCCTTTCTTAGTTTCTCTAGTGGCCTAAATGCTAGATCCATACGTTATAGTTAGTTGAATAACTACTGTGTATAGTAGGCGTGACCTCTAGAAGCATGGACCCTATATAGAATTAACGATCCTGGACATGGCGATATACTATACTTGGCCCTTATAGGCCGCTTGCGCCGTATATGCGCTCTACTAAAGCTTACTATCTACCCACACTTCTAATACCCTTAGGCCTTAAACTAGTTAACCCCCAAAGCCTTAGATATGGATTATATACTAAAGATCTGCAGATTAGTTACGTTTTCTTATAAAATGGATTAGCTAGTATTTCTCTAGTAAGAATTAAACTCTATGTCGTCTTGCCTATTCTATATAGGTATTATAGGCTTTCTCTAGTGTCCTGCAGTTCTCTGCGGCTATTAGCCTATATATAATTAGGTTTGTGTTATTAACAAAGCCTATTCCCTAGGTCGCCCCTTCCTTAAAGGTGTTAAGTAGGTTGCTTATAAAGAAGAGGAAGAGTATAGGCAACAGAGGTAATCCTTATAGTATTCCTATTATAACTATAATAGGGGGGCTCTGGTATTTGCTAAAGATCAGTAATATTTCTTTCTGGCCTATAAATCCTTAAATAAACTAAATGATCTATTCTAGGAAGCCCTTTGCCCTAAGGATGTATAGGAGACACTTATAGGGTATATTATTATAGGCGCCGCTAATATCTAGGCTAAGTATTAATACTATAAAGTCCTTTCGCATAGCCCATGCAGTTTTAATAGTAGTAGCGAGTAGTATAAGTGCTAATAGCGTTAAGCGATTCTTTCTTGCCCCTATTTAGCTTTATAGTAATAGGGCGTGTTCCTCTACCATATCTGCTATATAGTCCACTATAACCTTTTCTAAAATCTTGCTTAGGGTGTTTTTTAAGGCAATAGGGCGGTAGCTTCCTAGGATTAAGTAGTCTACTTTACCTTCTTTTTATAAGATAACCGTCATCATGGATCTTCCAAGTCGCGGGTAGTAGCCTATTATAAAGCATGCTCTGGCTATATCTACAAGCCAAAGTGCTATAAGTGGTCCACAGGTCTTTAGGGCTTTATTTAGGATCCTATCTGGTCCTAGTACTATATTGTTTAAGAGGCGGCTAATAGTTCTAGCTATTTCTTTAGTTGTTATATTGCTGTTGACCCTTAGGTAAGTCACCAGTGTTTTACTAATAATATTACTAAGGTCTGCTAGAGCCAGTTAAGGGAAAAATCTTTCTATAAGGATCTTTGCCTTCTTATTATTGTTGCTTATAGCCTGTGGTTCGCCTGCTCTTTATAGGGGTAGTAGGTATAGATCTTCTACTAGGCGTCCCACCTTTTTCTTTACCCATTTCGCTATAGCCTAAAGGCCCTTGTTATAGGGGAGACTTAGGTTAGTAGTATATTCGTTTATAAACCATCTCTAGTTATTCCTTGCTTCTTTTCTTAGGGTATTCTTTAGCTAGTTTCTTGTGTCTTTATATCATCTCTTATCCTTAGAATTATGGCTACTTATATATTTCCTCCTTGCTCGTCATTGGCCGGCTATAAGGGCCGCGCACTATACGGACCATACATATCGCGTATAGGGGCCCGGTTTTAAAACCAGGCAGTGCTCTTTCAGCCCGCTTTTAATTGCTGCCTAAATCCTTTCTAGTCTTTAATCAATTTCCTTAGGGGTAGCCAATAAGCCTCGCTTATTTGGTATTAGGTAGATTTCTTCTAGGTCTTAGAGTTGTTATTTAATTGTATTAAGGAAGCTATCTATATTAAGCTTCCTTATTGCGTATCTTTTGCCATTTAGTTGCGCCTTAATGTCTAGATCTAGTTATATCTAGATAGGGATATGGTCTAAGGTAAGTACCCATTCTTCTTTAGGGGAGCACCTTTTAAGTCTCTAGTATAGGTTTTCGTCTATAATTATAAGGTTAATTATACTTTTAGCAGTGCCCCATTACCATATAATTGCACCTGGGGGGGTAGCTAGCTTAAGGCCCCCGTTATCTATAGCTTTTAATAGGCACTCTACCTATTAATTAGTAGCAACATAGATGCCCCCCTACTATAGGTGGTAGAGGTTCATATCTCCTAGTAGGATAGACTCCGCGTATTTAGTTTCTAGCAAGCTTATTACAGATATAATATTCTCTATCTATACTACCCCTTTGACCCTAAGGTTATAGACATTAATAATTTATACTAGTCCCCTATATATCTGGATAGTTATAACTATAATATCTGGGTTAACTGCCTGCCATAACTATAAGGCAAGGCTAATATTTTTGCTAATTATAAAGTATACGCGTGTGGCTGCTTTTGGTTTATACAGGAGCTGGAATCCTTAGGGGCAGTATGTCAATTATATATAGGTATTATAATATGGCTCTTATATGGTAAGAATATGGTGTTTCTCTAGGTCTAGACTGTCTAGTAGGGGCCTTGCTAAACAGTAGTTTATATTGCCGCAGTTGTACTGTATAATAGTCAAGTGGCGGACCCCTGGTGGGGGTCCTTTACCTCTCCTTTACTCCTCATTTCTTCTATTTCTACTTTCTTTAAAATATTTAGAACTTCCGTCTTCTGTATTTGCTCCCTAGCCACTACTTATTTTATATGGAGCTTTCTATTCCTATGTCTTATATTCCTACTAGCCTTTCTAAATCTAAGTTTATTATTGCCTCCGGTTCTTCCCCCGTTCTTACCAGTTAGCTATATACCCCTTATAAGCTAGCTGCATATATTGTATTTGCCGCATTAAATCTAATTTTTAATTGTCCCGGCCTTAAACTTGCCGTAGCTATCTATAGGGGTCTTCCTACTAGGCGTCCTCTCCCTTATATCCCATATATCCCTTATATCCCTATTTGGTCTAGTAATATCACGCAGCGTCGCTTTTGGCCCGTTAAGGCTTGGGATAGCTGGCTTAGCCCCCTAGTATTAAAGGTAGGAAACGCTGGGAAGATACCTATGTCCCCCTAGCTTATTGCCTATTGTTTCCATTTGTATAACCTAGCGTATAGTTGTTCCTATAGCTATTAAGCCCTTTCCTTTCGTCTCCTATATTTAATACAGTCTTCTCTCTCCCACGCCTTATATATGCTTTGGTGACAGTTCGCGCATTTTATTTAGTCTTGATTTATATATTGTCTTATATTATAGGGGCCTGCACAGTGGCCGCAGCATACCTATGCTGTGCATGTGGATTAGGTGTATCCCTATTATATATAGCAATAACATCGTTCCAGGCATAGTCTATGGTTGTAGAGCCTTATATTGTATATAAGGCCATTTATAATTATTCCTTTTTAGATAAAAAGTTTTTGTATTCCTAGTGTATGTACACTAATAATAAAGGAGCTATGCGTTTGTCTATTATCTCCCTAGCAAGTCTCTAGCGCCCTTTATGTCCTCTTATTGTTCTCATTATATACTTGGTTTGTATTTTCCTATTAAAGCTATTAGATCTGGGTAATTACGAGTCCTGGTATAAGGCGTTCCGTTTGTTTTACTATCTCCTATATAGTTGCTGTATTGTCCACCTAGCGTCCCCTTTCTACCCTAAGGCTTATGGGAACCAACAGGACTTTAACTGGGTGATCTTTACAAAGCACTTTTATGCTAATACGCTCTCCTAGCCTGTCCCCTACCCTTACGGCCCATTCCTTTGCCTATTGGTCCTTTAGGGTAACTCTAATATCTCCACTCCTAAGGTGTTGGACTGTGACGGCGTCGTGGACCTCCTTATAAATCTCTATAAGAACTTCTATTTCTGATTATCCCCTAAGTTCCTCTGCCTTTTCTATATTTGGTTATATTATAATTATATACCCGGTTATTGTTTTTAGGGGGGTAGGTTCCCTATACTATAGGAGCGCAGCTACGGCGGCCCAGGTGCGGTTCGCCTATAGGGGGGGGTTTTATTTATCTTTGATTTTGTTTAGCTATTAGAGGATTTAATTAAGGGTTTACTAGAGGGGTGCCTAAAGTTTGCTAGACTAGAGCCATTCTGCTAGCTGCATTAGTTTATAATGGCTAATAGATGCTCCCCCATAGTTCTAGATACTAGACGCGTTTAATAGGCTTTATATTTTGTCAGATGCCTTCTTAATTAGAGTATTTCCACTTTCTGGTATGGTATTCGCCCATCCTTATTGTTGTTGTGGGGGGCTATTATTGGGTATAGGTCTGGCGGTCGCGCGTAACTGCATACCACCGTCGTTCCACCTATGCCTCCCCTATAATGTATGCATCTCAGGGGATTATTAGGGTATTTTTCAGGGTTCTTTTAGTTGGTTTGGTCTTTTTGGGCCGGGTGCAGTAAGAGCTCCAAAAGTTCAATCTACAAACTAAGTATCTTAATAAATTAATAAGGACCTTTAATATAATAAACAGACTTGTTCTCTAAAGCTAACTATACCTTATATTTAAAACTCTATAAACCCAGTATATACCCTAAAGCATAATCCTTCTTTAAGACCCAAAAGCTCTATATATAACCCTATGGACCTCAATACCACTTAATCCTATACACCCTTAGGAACCAATAAATAAAGAACACGAGCCATAAATGGAGAATATTTTGGATGTAGTAAAAAAGGATATATTTAAAAACACTGCCGAACTTACCCCTTTAAAAAGGTCCGCCGTAGTTCCTCCTACTCCTTAAGCCGTACCTAATCCTTAAATTATACCCGTTCCTTAAGTCGTACTTATCCCTTAAATTATACCCGCCCTATAAATTGTACTTAGACGCCATAAAGCATCTTACCTTTGGTTAACTTGAAAAATAAATCATTCTAAGGTCAAGTCGCGCCTTAGAATAAAAAATGGAAGAGTATAAGTGTTTAGGCTCTTCTAGCGCTAATATATAATATAATTCCCTTAATATACTTAGCAAAATTTAAATACTTAGAAAATAGAAGGAAGTATAAATTCTTATAGATAGCGGAGCTACTAGCGTAGGCTTTATTAATACAAACTATATAAAAACTTAACGCCTAAATTTAAAGAAACTTAATAAGCCCTAAGGCTTATAAGGCTTTAACGGCAAACCCTTAATACATAGCAAACTAACGCACTATACTCTTGTAAAATTGCGGATAAATAAACACCTTAAATATATTTCCCTATTTATAATACCCTTAAAGCACTATAAGATAATACTTAAATATAGATAGCTAAAACGATATAACTCCTTAATTAGCTAGATTAAAGAAATACTAAAGTTATTGCTTAAAAAACCACTTGCCCTATAAATATGCATATAACTATTTAAATTTAACATAATACAAATTACCCTTGCTATAAACTTTAAGCTAATATAATAAATCTACAACTACTAATTATGGTAAAGAATGTAAAGATATTACGTTAAAACCTCTTGAAATTTGTATAATATAGGCCGCGCCTTTTATCTTATTAGTAAAAAGATAAGATTATAAAATCTTTGCTATAACTATAGAAGATATTAAGAAAGCACTAGAACTAAAATAATATCCTAATTCTTAACCTCTTATGCCTAAAGAGTACCATAACTGTCAGGAATAAGGCAAGCGGTCGTCACGTGACGCCGCGGCACTAGCGTGGCGAGGAGTCTTAGGCTCCTCGCCCTTCCTCATTCCAAGGAAAGAGAGGATATAGAATAATAACATCATACTAGCTACAAACTGTAACTATGTGATATCACCTTGTGTTGCTAACACTAATCAGTAGTTAACTTCACTGTTATACCACAGAATAGCTAGGTATTCCACTAAGAAGAGACAAGCCACTGTACTAGTGCTACTTATGCTAGAGGAAGCTGTCTTTTAAGGTTAGAACTGGTCCTAAACCTTAAATAAAACTCTTCCACAAATCTAAGGATCTAAAGGCCAGAACTGGTCCTAAGCCTTTCCTAGATTACAGATTCTTATATCTATTACATAGAACAATACGCTTTACAAGTCTTTATAATTTAAGGCCAGAACTAGTCCTAAGCCCTATAATTGCAAATATATATTACAAACGCGTACTAAATAACAAACACGTACCAAATAATAATCCCTACCCTAATAACACTTCCCTCCCCCTAAAAATATGGCTACGCCTACCTTAAATAACTAGGAAAACTCCTTACCACTAGGGGTAGCTTTATACATAAAACTTATTAATAAAGATTAGGACGAATTTACTATTAATATAATAACTTTTACTATAAAACAAGTTAATGGCTTTCTCCTATACCATATTATATTCTACTAAAGTAGACACTATACCAATTTACAGCTGTAGGAATATTTTAGGGAGGATTTTATAAGATAAACCGCCAACACCTAGGCACTTGGCAATGTTAATATTATTTAGGATTTTTAAGACTTCCTCCATAAGAATGGGGTATACATTACTAAAAACAGTAACCCAATTACTAGTAATATTTAGGCCGTTATTATTAGTATAAAAGAACTAGTATAGATGGAAGCTAAGATTATATATTAACTACGGAAACCTAGAACTAACCTATATTCTTTAAAAGGCAACTTTAATTTAGAACAAAACCCCTAAAACGCTACTATCTCACCTAAAGGTGCTCTCCTACCTAGAGGTACTCTCCCACCTAGAGGTACTCTTCCTCTACCTCTACTGCCTCCAGCTCCTCTACCTTAGCCAACTAGTAAGCCTTTACTATAAGAAGTCATAAATCTAATAAAGGTATATTTAGACAAGGAGAAGAAGTTTAAAGGAGAACTGTATAACATACTCAGAACAAAACTACAGGTCTTTTATAACTGCTGCAGTAAGGTTAGAATCCAATACCACCAGTTTTATTATGCTTTCTTAGTTATATTAAAGGGACAGGCGGTAATATTTTATTATAACTATATTGCGGGTAGAAACTATAGCTTTAATATAATGCTTTAGCTCACTAGAGCCCACTTTAAGACTAATAAGAATTGCCAGCTTTATATATCTAAATAGCAGGAGACTATATTCTAAAGAGTTATCGCTTCTAACTTAACAAATACTTATTTAAAGTGCCTTTAACTACTCTTTAATAAACTCCAGAAAATCTAATATGGCTTTACTAAAACTTACTAAAATAAGAATAGCCTAAGGGACTAGGTTATCTCAGCCTACCATGGCGTTCCTAAGTATAATTTGGCGCTATATAAACCTATGGATACATTTAAAGGAGTATATACTGAGCTACGCTCTGCTATAGGTACTGTGATGCAAATACAAGAATCTCAATAGTTCTATACTAAAAACCCTACCCAACTAAGTATTCCCAACCAATATAATTATAACTAGACTAACTAAATATATAGTAGCCGTAGTAGGGAATACAGCAAAGGGTATAATTAATATTAACCACAAGGCAATTATAAAGGTCATTATGGAGGTTTATTTTAAAGTAATTGCTAGAAGAAGTGCTACATATGTAAAAAGCCAAATTGCTAGTTAACTAGACACTCCCTTAATAAGCAAAAGGAGGCATATAATAAGTTCCGTTAGAGTATAAGAAACATTAGAAATTATAAGGTCACTATAGCCTACTTCTAAAGCTTCCTAGTTCAATATAAAGGCGTAGAAGATCTTAAGGGTAAGGTTAATAAGACTAAACAGCTCCTTATAGATATGGAAATTAAAAACTACTTACCTAACTAATACTTTACTAAGTATGGTAAGGTAAATAGGACACAAACTGTTACTGTTCTTAATAACCAATCTACGCTCCACTCTATTATAAAGTTAGATATCTTTAATAAGCTAAGGGAGAGTTCCACATTCTCCTTTAATAATAGATACTCGGCAAATGTCTTCTATGGTATTATGCTAGACACTAAAGCCGTAGAAATATCTACAGTAGGAGAACCTTAAGTTTAAGCCCTTTAGCAGCTTAATAGCTCTGTTTAGATTAACCATTTAACAGTAGGCTAATACACAATTCATTTTAGCAAGGGTACTATAATCTCTCTTAGCACAATTAGGGTTTAAACCCCCTTAGGGTACATTACTTTTTACATTGTTCCTATAAACACCCTGTTTCTATTTTACATTAAAGATATAGATAAATTAGGCATTAAGCTTAATAACCTTAAGAATGTACTTATTTAAGGAGATAATTAGGTGCCTACTATACGCAAGTAGGGTCACCCCTAGTTGCTCCTTTATTAACTAGAAAAGAGTATTGCTTAAAGCCACTTAACTAAGTTAGAGTTACGCCAACTATACCATTATTTTGGCCACCTATCCGTTTATTAATTACTTAGGGTTCTTTAGTAAGTAGGCTATAAAGTTAAGGTTAAGGCAATTAAGCATCTTATAAAATACTGTTATTACTACCAAATAAACCAGAAGTCCCCTAGCCAATTTAAGTTCACCCTTAAAAATAACTACAACTTTAACTTCTGTATTATTGTTAACATTATATATCTTAGCGGCAAGCTAGTACTCTAAGTTGTTAACTTTTTAACCTCCTTCTAAGCCACACAATTCTTAAAGGATATATCAGCTAGGAACGCATAGGATACCCTTTAATTATACTAGATTAATATCTACCTAGGACCCCCTAACTAAATTATCCATAATATAAAAAAGAACTTCTTATCTGTAGAGTTTTAATAATAGATAAAGGCAATAGCAATTAAGGTCAAGGAAGTTCCTATTAAGGCATATAATAGCATTAAAAATGTAGAGCAATATTACATACCATTACGCCGCGTATATAAGATTATCTCTTTAGAACTAGAGGATGCTAGCAAAGAACTTACCTTATAAATAGCTGTTAAAGCCATTAACAATTCCGCTAGCCTAGATAGACTTATACCTACATTGCTAGTCTTTAGCGCCTACCCTTAAATAACTAACAATTCTCTACTATCTCCCTCTATTATATAATAAGCTAAGGCTATTTACAAGGCAATAAAGGAGGTGTAACGTCTCTATGCTATACACTAGGTTAACAATGCACTAGGAATAAGAAATGGCCTAAATACCTTAACTATGCTTAATCTACCACTCTAGTCTAAGGTACGTGTATAGCGTAAAAAGGGAGGATAGTTAGGCCCATATTAACTCATTACAATTAATGGTTAAACTTGCACTATTTAGATGCTTCACAGACCCACTTAATTCCATTTAACCGTTATTAAGCCTTACTATAAAGATAATAGTTTTAAGCCTTTGCAGGATGCCCTAAAAGATGCCCTAAAGAAGAACCACAATTAATATACTCTAGAAGACAACTACAATCCTAATACAATTGTAGTAAATATGCCACAACTATAACACGGTAGAGGTCGCCTAAAGGGATCACAAAATCACTAACATCTTATTAATTTTAAAGAGTAATTTATTGCTGCTATTAAGAATGGAATTAAGTTATTAATAGCCTTTATAATAACCAAGGAGAAGGCTAAATTTAAGCTTGTAAAACAGCTTTAAAAGGAAGGTCGTATTATAACTCCTAAAGCTCCTTTCTAAGCATCTAATAAGTAGGAGATTAACGGTCTTATTATAAGAGGAGCCTTTAAATTTAAAAAGTATAACCCTACTAAGTTTAATAAAGTTTGTATCTTTAAGTTAAGAATAGTTAATAAGATTAAAGGTAAAACTACTAATAACGTATTTCACGGGTGAGCTGGTCAAACGGGTAAGCTAATCACTTCAAAAACACACCAAAAAATGGAAAAATCACACTTTAATATCTTAACAACCACTTAATAATAAATTTTAA